>Ga0075421_100000334_pt1 | contig 47480 bp, 46 predicted proteins | sample SoiMetdeltSBSDD5_FD_75292 | JGI IMG/M metagenome (GOLD analysis project Ga0075421, IMG submission 75292) | Bulk soil microbial communities from a Populus tree surrounding site in Tennessee, USA - Soil MetaG P. deltoides SBSDD5 | ecosystem: Environmental > Terrestrial > Soil > Tree plantation... | reverse complement strand
ACCGGTCGCGCTGCGGATGCGGGCCGCCGATATGCGGCAGCACGATGATCCCGTCGGTAGTCCAGAACGGATGGTCTGCAGGCAGCGGCTCCTGACGGAACACGTCCAGCACCGCGCCGGCGATCTTTTTTGCGCTTACCGCGGCGACCAGGTCGTCGTCCTTGATCACATGGCCGCGGCCGAAGTTCAGCAGCCATGCGCTGGGCTTCATCATCGCCAGGCGCTCGGCGTTGATGAAATTGTCGGTCTGCGTCGTGGCCGGCAGCAACAGCAGCACGAAATCGGATTCGGCGAGCACCCGCGGCGTGTCCCCCGGAGGCAGGACCTCGGCGACATTCGCGACGGGTTCCGGACGGCGGCGCGTGCCGATCACGCGCAGTCCGAGCGCGGCGGCGATGCGCGCGACGTCCTGGCCGATCGCGCCGAGCCCGAGGATGCCGAGCGTCTTGCCGGTCAGCGGCTGCGCAGCGCTATGCATCCATTTGCGGCGCTTCTGGTTCTCGACTGCCAGCGCATAGGGTTTCGCCACGTAGAGCACGGCGCCGATGATGTTTTCCGGCATCGATTCCTGATGCGTGCCGCGCGCGCAGGTGAGCGTGAGACTGGACGGCAGATCGGGCAGCGCGATCCAGCCCTCGACTCCGGCGGTCATCGCCTGCGCCCAGCGAAGCTTTGGCATCGCCGGCAGCACGCCCACGGATGCACCATAGGCCATCAGCGCCTCGGTGCGAGCCATCTGCTGCGCCGAAGGTTTTTCCTTGCGAGGCAACGTGTCGATTACGACGCGCTCTGCCAGGCCGGCGGCGTTGATCGCTTCCAGGTACGCAGCGGTCGAGTCGGTCCAGAGCAGGACATGGGTGCTGCTGCCGTTCATGAGCTCTTCAGGCGCATCCGGCCGAGGTAGTCACGCTTTCCGAAAGGAGCTCCTTTGGACCGCAGGATGTCGTAGGCCGTCGTCGCATGGAAGTAGAAGTTCGGCAGCGAAAAGGACAGCAGGAACCCTTCGGTCGTAAACGGCACTTTCGTGCCGCGAATCTCGAAAATGACGTCTCCACCCGCGCGGGCGTTCACGGCCTCAGGCGGAAGCTCCTGCAGCGTTCGATGCGCATCGACGACGAGTCCCTGCAACTCCTGGTAGTTGTGGCTGGCAAGGTTGTGCGGCGGCCTGAAGACGCCCTGCCGAATTCCCTCGATTGCGCCAACCGAGTGGTGTACGACCGACTGGATCTGGAAACGGAGCGGCAGCATATCGGCATAAAGGCGCGTCTCGACGATCTCGTCCAGCGCCAGGTTGTTCTCACGAAAGTGCGCCTGCGCCTTGTCGAGGAAGCCTCGGACGGCGCCCAGCGTCTGCAGATAGTTCTGCACGCTGAGGTCGTACAGTGAGACGGTCATGTGTCGTCCTCCTCGATCCCGATGCCTTTCCAGAATGCGACGTACCCGGCGATCTCCTCGGCGGCTGGCTTCGTCGACGGGTAGTACCACGCGGCGTCGTGGTTGACTTCACCCTCTACGACGACGTCGTAGTAGCTCGCAGTGCCCTTCCAACCGCACACGGTGTTCGTCTTCGATTCGCGCAGGTAGGTATGATCGACGCTCTCGGGCGGAAAGTAGACGTTGCCCTCGACGATGCGCACGTCGTCGGCTTCGGCCTGCGCGATCACCGCTCCATTCCAGACCGCTTTCGGCATGAACCGATTCTAGATCAGCTGCGGTGCACGGGAGCGCGTAGATGGGGTTGATCTCGGGCGCAGGGAGGCGTACCTTGATCCGAAGGTGAGCGAATGAGAACGCTGCTATGCCTCGCCGCGGCCGTCCTGCTCGCGGGCTGTGCGACACCCGCGGAACGCGCCGCGCAGATCGAGCGCGAAATCGACGAGATGATCCAGGTCTACGGACCCGCCTGCGATCGGCTGGGGTTCCGGAACGATACGGACGAATGGCGCAATTGCATCCTGCGCCTGAGCGCGAGGGACACCTACTACACGCGCCCGACTACGACGACCTGCTTCGGCCGTCGCGGCTTCTATCACTGCACCCTGTTCTAGGGCTGGCGAGCGGCGCTGCAGGCGTTCGGCATGAGCCGATTCCAGATCAGCCCCGGTGCACGGTCAGCCGCTGGCGGCTGACGAGGAACAGTCCCGACGCGACGATGATTCCCATTCCGGTCAGCGCCCAGCCGTCGGGGAAATTGCCGAACACCACCAAGCCGAGCGCCATCGCCCAGATCAGACCCGAGTACGTGTAGGGCGCAAGCAATGTCGCCGACGCATAGTCGTAGGCGCGGATCAGCAGGTAGTGCCCCACCGAAGCGAGGATCCCGATGACGCCGAGCAGCGCCCAGTGCGCCGCATGGTCCGGCGTCTTCCACGCGAAAGGCAGCGCGGCGGAGAGCAGCGCGGCGCCGACGATCGCCCCCCAGATGAGCGAGGTGAGCGGATGCTCGAGCCCGGCGACCTTGCGCGTCAGGATCTGGTAGAGCGCGTTGCACAGCGCCATCGCCAGCGGCAGCAGCGCGTATGCGGTAAAGACCGACGAGCCGGGCCGCACGACGAGCAATGCGCCGGCCAGGCCGACCGCGATTGCTGCAAGGCGCGACGCGTCGAGGCGCTCCTTCAGCATCGGCACCGCCAGCGCCGCGACGAACAGCGGCAGCACGAACGCGATCGCCGCCGCGTCGGCGAGCGGCAGCACCGTCAGCGACGTGAAGTAGATCAGCGTCGCGCACGCCAGCAGCAGCCCGCGCGCGAGCTGGATACCGGGCCGCGAGGTGCGCACGCGGCGCAGGTCGCCGCACCAGGCGAGCCACGCGAGCAGGATCACCAGGTTGAACGCGTAGCGCGCCCAGACGATCCCGGGCACCGGATACCAGCGCGTCAGGTACTTGGCGATCGTGTCCATGAGCGTGAACACGCCCACGGCTGCGACCATCAGAAGGACCCCGCGCAGCGCGGGGTTGGGCGCTACCGCCAGCGTTTCATCCCTCCGAGCGCATGTGCGGAAACAGGATCACGTCGCGGATCGAAGGACTGTCGGTCAGCAGCATGACCAGCCGGTCGATGCCCAGGCCTGCGCCCGCGGTCGGCGGCAGCCCGTATTCCAGCGCGCGGATGTAGTCGGCGTCGTAGTACATCGCCTCCTGCTCGCCGGCTTCCTTGAGGCGCGCCTGCTCGCGAAACCGCTCGGCCTGGTCTTCCGGATCATTGAGCTCGGAGAACCCGTTGGCGATCTCCTTGGCGTCGATGAACAGCTCGAACCGCTCGGCGAGCTCCGGATCTGCATCGTTGCGGCGCGAAAGCGGCGAGACTTCGGCCGGAAACTCGAGCAGGAACGTCGGCTCGACCAGCTGGCGCTCGGCAACGGCCTCGAACAGCATCAGCTGCAGCGATCCCCAGCCCTGGTGCGACTTGTGCGCCACGCCGAGCGAATCGAGCTTGCGCGCGAGGAAAGCGCGATCGCGCAGGTCGGCCGCGCGGCAGTCGGCGTCGCCATGACGGCGGATCGCCTCCGCGATCGGCAGGCGCGCGAACGGCTTGCCGAAATCGAGCGCCTTGCCCTGATACATCGCGCTCAGGCCGCCGAGCGCGGCCTGCGCGGCGTGCCGCACGAGCGTTTCGGTGTGCCCGATCATGTACTCGCAGTCCTGGTACGCGCAGTACCACTCCATCATCGTGAACTCGGGGTTGTGGCGCGTCGAGATGCCTTCGTTGCGGAAGTTGCGGTTGATCTCGTAGACCCGTTCCACGCCGCCGACGACGAGGCGCTTGAGGAACAGCTCCGGCGCGATCCGCAGGTAGAGATCCATGTCGAGCGCGTTGTGGTGCGTCTTGAACGGCCGCGCGACGGCGCCGCCGGGGATCGCCTGCATCATCGGCGTCTCGACCTCGAGATAGCCGTCCACGTTCATCGCCTCGCGCAGCGCCTGGATCACCCTGGACCGCACGGCGAACGTGCGGCGCGACTCCGGCGTGACGATCAGGTCGACGTAGCGCTGCCGGTAGCGCATTTCCTGGTCGGCGAGCCCGTGGAATTTCTCCGGCAGCGGCCGCAGCGCCTTGACGAGCAGGCGCAGCGCCGTCGCGTGCACGGTGAGCTCGCCCTTGTTGGTCTTGAACAGCGTGCCCTCGACGCCGAGGATGTCTCCCAGGTCCCAGTGCTTGAATTGCTCGTGCGCCTCTGCGCCGGTCGAGTCGTTGGAGACGTAGATCTGCAAGCGGCCGGAGCCGTCCTGCAGCGTCGCGAAGCTCGCCTTGCCCATGACGCGCTTCAGCATCATGCGGCCGGCGATTGCCGCAGCGACGGGCGATTTCTCCAGCTCTTCCTTCGTCTTAGCGCCATGAGACTGGTGCAGGTCGGAAGCGAAATCCCGCCTGCGGAAATCGTTCGGAAACGCGACCCCCTTCGCGCGCAGCGCTTTCAGCTTCTCGCGCCGTTCCTCGGTCAGCTTGTTTTCTTCTTCCATCGTCAACGCACCTTGTCGCGTGCGACATCCATGATCGTCCGTGCGGCGAGATAGAGGCGCGGCTCGATGCTGGAGATGAGCACGTATTCGTCGTCGGTGCTGTGCGCGCCGAAGCCGCGCAGCCCGAACCGCTCGACGACCGCGTTCTGCGTCTTCAGCGCGGCGAACGCCGCGTCGGTGCCTCCGCCTTCCGCTACTGCGTCCACCACAAGGGTCATGCCGATCTCCTTGTAGATCTGCTGCGCGTGCTTCGCGAGAGCGGCGGACGCGGGCGAAGCCTCGAGCGGCGGGCGGCGCCGCTCGAAGACGAGGCTCACTTTCGCTTCCGGCAGAAGCTGCTTCTTGATCCGTTCCCGGACCGCGGCCTCGATGCGATCGTAATCTGCGACGCGCAGCACCCGCACATCGGCCATTGCCTCCGCGGCGGGCGGAATGACGTTGCGATTCATGCCCGCGCGCGCGATCGTCCAGTTCATCTTCACGCCGGTGGCCGGGTCGGAAAGGTCGCGCGTCTGCAGGATCTGGTGGCTCAGCTCGTACAGCGCGTTGACGCCGAGGTGCGGCGCACCGCCAGCGTGCGAAGCTTTTCCCTGGACTTTGAGCGCGACCGACGCGATGCCCGCGGTGGCAAGCGAGAGCTTGTCGGAATCCAGGCGCGATGCTTCGAACGAAAGCGTCGCGTCGTGCTCGGCGCCGAGGCGCGTCAGCAGCGCGCGCGAGCCGGGCGAGCTGATTTCCTCGTCGCCGTTGATCAGCACGGTGAGCGTGCCGTAGTCCTTGAAGCCGAGCGCCTGCAGCATCGCGACCGTATGCAGGATCAGCGCGACGCCCTGCTTGTCGTCGGAGATGCCCAACCCGTAGGCACGGTCGCCGTCGACGCGGAACGGCTGCTTCTCCAGCAGTCCGCGCGGATACACGGTATCCATATGCGCGAGCAGCAGGATCTTCTTGCTGCCCGTTCCCTTGAACGTGGCGCGAACGATCTTGCCGAGCCGCTCCGGCGTGTCCTCCATCTTGTAGACGTCCGCAGGCTCGACGAGCGTCACATCGCCGCCGAGCGTCTTCAGGCGTTCGGCGATCAGACTGGCGATGCGCTCGAGCCCTTCGACGTTGCGGCTGTCCGATTCGATCGAGACCAGCTGCTTCAGCGTGTCGAGCAGCGGCGCCTTGTGGGCGCGGGCCTGCGCCCGCACGGATTCATCGGCCTGGCCGAACGCGCACGCGGCGAACGCGATCAGGGCACCGGCAACAATGGCACGCATGGCTACACTCCCTGCTTCAGGCTGGCGTCGATGAAGTCGTCCAGGTCGCCGTCCAGCACCGTCTGCGTGGCGCCTTTCTCCACGCCGGTGCGCAGGTCCTTGATGCGCGACTGGTCGAGCACGTAGCTGCGGATCTGGTGTCCCCATTCGACGTCGGTCTTGCCGGCTTCGAGCTTGGAGTGCTCGGCAGTGCGCTTGCGCAGCTCTAGCTCGTAGAGGCGCGATTTCAGCAGCGCCATGCACTCGGCGCGGTTGCGGTGCTGCGAGCGGTCGTTCTGGCTCTGCACCACGATCCCGGTCGGAAGATGCGTGATGCGCACCGCCGACTCGGTCTTGTTGACATGCTGGCCGCCGGCACCGGAGGCGCGATAGACGTCGACACGCAAGTCCGCGGGATTGATCGCGACCTCGATCGACTCGTCGACCTCCGGATAGACGAACACCGCAGCGAACGAGGTGTGCCGCCGCGCATTCGAGTCGAATGGCGACTTGCGCACCAGCCGATGGACTCCGCTTTCGGTACGCAGGTGACCGTAGGCGTAGTCGCCTGAAATCTTGAGCGTCGCACTCTTGATGCCGGCCACCTCGCCCTCGGTCTGCTCCAGCACTTCGGCGGAGAACTTTTTCTTGTCGCAGTACTTGAGGTACATGCGCTCGAGCATCGCGGCCCAGTCCTGCGCCTCGGTGCCGCCGGCGCCGGCCTGGATGGCAAGGAAGCAGTTGTTCGGGTCCAGCGGGTTGGAAAACATGCGGCGGAATTCGAGCGTTGCGACATCGCGCTCCAGTTCCTCGACGTCCTTGCCGATTTGCTGCAGCGAGTCATCGTCGTTATCCGAGCGCGCCAGGTCGAACAGCTCGCGCGCGTCGGACACGCCGCTGCCGACGCGCTTGAGCGTCAGCGCGACGCTTTCGAGGATCTTCTTCTCCTTGCCGAGCTGCTGCGCCCGCTGCGGGTTGTCCCACAGCTTCGGATCTTCGAGCTCGCGGTTCAGCGCTTCGAGCCGGCGTTCCTTGGCTTCGAAGTCAAAGATACCTCCGCAGCTCGGCGGCGCGGGCGTCCAGCCCGGCGAGCGTTGAGGCGATCTGGTTGATGCGTTCGGCTTCCATGCAATGCACCGCAAAAAAGGGTGGCGAATTCTACCTCAGCGGCGATCGGAGCTCTCTGCGGTCCAGAAGCGCTCCATGGAGATATAGATGAAGGACGCGGACCAGCCGATCAGCAGCAGGCCATTGAGCGTCTCGACTCCGGCGATGAGCCGCAGCGGCCCGATCGGCATCAGATCGCCGAATCCCAGCGAGGTGTAGGTCTCGGCAGAAAAGTACACGTAGTCGATGAACGTGTCGCTGCCGCCGGCCAGCGTGCCGAGCCCCATGACATCGGCGAGCAATGCGTAGCCGAGCGCATACAGAACTACGTGCAGCGCATGCGACACGAACGTGCCGAAGACCACGACCAGCAGCTTGGCGCGCGGCTGTATCGCCAGGCGCGTAATCGAGAACGACAGCAGCCGCAGCACCTCGTAGTGCAGCACGGTCGTCGCCACGAGGAGAAGCAAACCGACGACGATCACCACGGGTGGATCTCCCGCGCTCGCGGCAGGCTAGACGCGCTTCGCCGTGTACTCCTCGGCGATCTTGTCGTCGAAGAACGCGGTCGGGTTCGGCGCGTTCATGAAGCGCCGGTGCACCTCGGGGTAGACCTTCGAATACTGGAACACCTGGCCGTTCGACATTTCCACTTCCAGCACCTGGCTCTTCTCGTCGTAGCCGATCGAGCGGATCTTCGAGGAGTTGACGCGTTTTCTTTCCATCAGGCCGCTTCCACGCGGATGCGGTCTCCGCTTTTAACCTTGGCAAGCAATTGCGGATCGCCGACGATCCGGCCGAGCACGTTGCAGCGCGCGGCGAGCTTTGGCTTGCCGTCCTTGCCAGAGATCGGCGTGCGCCCGTAGGGCAGCGCGACCGAGGAGCCTTCGACCCAGAAGCAGGCCGTGCCCGGCTCGACTACCTGGCGCGCACCGGGCTCGAGGTTAGCGCTCATCGGCGCTTCGAAATACACCTCCTCGCCCCAGGTCTGCGCCACTGACTCGAATGGCAGCACTTTGCTGAGCGCCTTCGAGGTGGGCGTTTCGTCGAGGGCGACGACGAAGGAGGTTTCTCCAGCTTTGACTCTGAGTTTCACTTGCCGAGTGATGCGCTCCAGGCCGACTTGGTTCCCGCTCCGTCGAACGTGCCGGAGATCGCGTTGTCCTTCACCGTGCCGGAGAACGTGCCCTTCATCCCGGCGAGGCGAAAGCTGAGCTGGTCGCCTTTCAGCTTCACATCCTCGAGCGCGACGTCCTTGCCGTCCAGGCGCGCGGAACCCGACACACGCGTCACCTGCTGCTTCAGATCGAGACGCACAGGGCCTTTGCTCACGCTCGGCGGAACCCTCGCGCTCCATCCGCCTGCGACTTTCGCCGGCACGACGTAGAGATAGATCAGCGTAGTGGTCACCCCGCTGATCGCCACCTTGTCCTCGAGATCCATCTGCACGTACTTCTCCGGGACCCAGCCGGCGAGCGGATAGTCGTGCGACAGGATCCGCGTTCCGGGCCGCAATTCGCTGAGCAGCTTGTCCTTCAGCATGTTCACCGTGTTCGGCAGCAGATACATCGTCAGCACGGTCGCCTGCGAGATATCGGTCTTGAACAGGTCCTGCGTGATGAATTTGACGCGATCCGCGATCCCCTCCCTTTGCGCCGCCTCGTTCGAGAGCTTGACCAGCTTGTCCTGGATCTCGACGCCGAAGCCGCGCGCGCCGAACACCTTGGCGGCAGTGAGCACGATGCGGCCGTCGCCTGAACCCAGGTCGATGACGAAGTCCTTGTCGCTCACGTCCGCGAGCTTGAGCATGTCGGTGACGACGCTCTGCGGCGACGGCACATAGGGCCCGGCGTTGACGGGCTTGTCTTGGGCGAGCGCGCAGCAGGCGAGCGTTGCAGCGGCGATAAAGGCAAGCACTGTGCTTTTCATGGCGAAGGTCCGGCGGGCTCGTGGAGCCGGGGACTGTAACCCAATCCCTCCGGCGAGAAAAGGGAACGGTCTCAGCTCTCGACGTGCTCGAAGACGAGTTGAGTGCTCTTCAACCCGTCGAATTCGTTCACTGCGATCCGGTACGCCGCGCGTACCGTGCCGGGCAGCGGATCGAGAACGCCGAAGCGCATGGCCTGCAGCCTGCGGCCTTCTTTCAGCAGTTGCAGCTTGAGATGGCGTTCCCCAACCACGCGCTGGGACTCGACCGTGAACGTGTCGCAGAACAGCGGCGGCGGAAAGCCCTGACCCCATACGTTCGATTCGAGCATCCGGGCGACCTCGAGCGAGTGATACGCAGGCTCCAGCGCGCCGTCGGTCTCGATGATCCGCGATCGCTGCTCCTGCGGCAGCAGGCCTGATGCCGTGCGCTCGAAGAGCGCCGTGAAGCGCTCGAGCTGGGACTCCCGGATCGTCAGGCCGGCCGCCTGCGCGTGCCCGCCGAAGCGCAGCAGCAGGCCGGGTTCGCGCTTCGCGACCAGGTCGAGGCAGTCGCGCAGGTGCAGCCCGGGGATCGAGCGTCCCGAGCCGCGCAGCTCGCCGTTCTCCGCACGCGCAAAGCAGATCGTCGGCCGATGGACGCGCTCGCGCACCCTCGAAGCCAGGATCCCGATGACGCCCTGATGCCATCCGGCTTCGAATAGCGTCACGGCCGCGCCGGGCGGTTCGACGAGCGCGTCCAGCGCCGCGACTGCGCCCTCGAGCATGCCCCCCTCGATGCGGCGGCGCTCCCGATTCAGCCGGTCGAGCTCCTGCGCGCAATTCGCCGCCTTGCCTTCGTCGTCGGTAATCAGGCCTTCGATACCCAGGCTCATGTCGGCAAGCCGTCCTGCGGCATTGAGCCGCGGCCCGAGGATGAAGCCGAGATCGAAGCAGTTCGCTTCGGCGGGGAAGCGCCCCGCGGAGCGAAGCAGCGCCACCAGCCCCGGATTGCCGAACCCCGAGCGCAGGCGCTTCAGCCCTTGCGCGACCAGGATGCGGTTATTGGCATCGAGCGGCACGACGTCGGCGACCGTGCCGAGCGCGACCAGATCGGTCAGCACGCCCAGATTCGGCTGCGAATTCCCGTCGAACCGGCCCCTGCGGCGCAACTCGGCGCGCAACGCAAGCATCACGTAGAACATCACGCCGACGCCGGCGATCGCCTTGGAAGCAAACGCGCAGAGCGGCTGGTTCGGGTTGACGATGCACTCCGCATCGGGAAGCGCATCGCCCGGCAGGTGGTGATCGGTGATCAGCGTCGCAATGCCGAGCGCCTTCGCGCGCGCGACCCCCTCGATGCTGGCGATGCCGTTGTCTACCGTGATCAGCAGATCGGGCGAGCGCGCATGCGCGAGATCGACCAGCTCGGGGGACAACCCGTAGCCAAGCTTGAAGCGATCCGGTACGAGGTAATCCACCGTTGCGCCGAACCGGCGCAGCGCCCGTACGCCGACTGCGCACGCGGTGGCGCCGTCGGCGTCGTAGTCGGCGACGATCAGAATCTTCTTTTGCTGCTCGATTGCGTCGGCGAGCAGCGCAGCGGCGCGCGTCGCGTGCAGCAGTCCGTCGGGCGGCAGCAGCCGCGCGGCGTCGAGCTCGAGCTCGGCCGCGGAGCGGATCCGCCGCCCGGCGTATAGGCGCGCGAGCAACGGGTGCACGCCGGCGCCGACCAGCGCCTGCCGGTCGGACTCGGAATAAGGGCGGACGACGATCTTCACAGGTACGCCGCAAGCGGCCGCGCGCGCCGCCAGAAGCGGCGCAGGTCGCTGCGCACCGTTTCGTATCCATCGCCCGCATCCGGCACTTGCACGGTGATCATGCCGATGCGGTCGCCGCGCAGGGCTTCGAGCAACGGCGCGAACCAGCGGGATTCGAGTGCGGCGAGGCGCTGCACGTGCGAGTCCGCGCCGCCGAGAGCGAGCGCCGCCCGCAGCGAGTCGAGCACGACCAGGTGCCGGCCTTCGCGCGGCGCGCCGTCGAGCCATTCCCTGGCGCCCGCGGGCAGCGCCCGCTGACGTATGCCGGCGATCCGGGCAAGTCCTGCGGCGAGCGCATCATCCGCACTCACCGAGTGCCACGGAGCCTCTACCGCTGCAGGCAAGCGACCCGCGCCCCACAGCCAGACGCTGTTGATCGGCGGATCGCCGCGCCGTTCGCGTTCGGAATTGAGAGGGTGCTCGTGAAGGACCATCTGGATCTCGTTCATGAGCGCGTGCCAGCGCGCCGCTTCGGTTCCACGCGGCAGGGCCGTATCGACTTCCTGGCCTGCCAGTTCGAGCGGCGGCAGCGCTTCGAGCGCGCCTTCGCCCGCGGTACGCAGGCACCACTGCTCCGGCCGCACCATCACGAAAAGATGCTCGGCGCCGAAATGGCCATTGAGCGCGGCGACGAACGCCATCGCTTCGTCGCGCGAGAGGTTGCACCCGACCCCGGGAATCAACGTCGCGCGGGCGCGCCCGAGCCGCAGATGCACCGGGTCCGCGCGCAGCCAGACAGAGTCACGATCCTGGAGGTCGATCCGGTCCGCCTGAACCGTAATCGCGCCCGCCGGCAGCGGACCTTCTGCCAGCTGGAACCCGTCGGCGAGCCAGGCTTCGAGCGACAGCGCATCGGCATGGGCCGCGCGGCCGCGCGCGAGCAGCAGCTCGAGCGAGGGCAGCCTGGGGATTTTATGTGCGGCAAAGAGCGCCGGGACGACCAGCTCGCAGTGCATGATGGATAAACGTCCAGTAGCGCAATCTACCGCAACTCGGCGCTCCGGCGCCACCGCGAGCGCTGGCTGCGTGCGCTTGACGCGGCCGAAGCGTTGCGTCGATGATCCTGCGAGAGAGAGGAGCGGGGATGGCGCGTGCAAGCGGTGGTTCGGGAGTTCCAAAGTTGCGACGCCAGGTCGCGTCGCTGCAGCGCAAAGCCGTGCGCGCGCAGGACGAGGCCAGGGCGCGCAAGCGGGAAGCTGCGAAACTGCGCAAGGTTACGGCCGAGCTCAAGCGCACGGCCGGGAATCTGCAGACCGTGCTCGACAACATTAACGATGGGTTGATGCTGTTCGGCCGCGACTTCAGCTGGCAGCTCTACAACCGCAACGTGTGCGAGCTGCAACGCTTTCCTCCGGAGATCGGCCACCTCGGGGCGCACGGCGAAGACATCCTGCGCTACCAGGCGCTGCGCGGGGATTTCGGGCCGGTGACCGACCTCGACCGGATGATCGAGGAGCGCCGCGACCTCATCATGGGTGCGAACGGCGCCCGCTATGCGCGCCGCGCCGCCTCCGGCCGGATGGTCGAGTACCAATTCAAGCCGCTTCCGGACGGGCGTGTCCTGGGTATCTACCGGGACATCACGGAACTGAAGCGCGCCGAGGAAGCGCTCAAGGAGAGCGAAGCTCGCTACGCCCGCGCGATGCGCGCGGCGACCGAAGGCATCTACGAGTGGAACACCGAGACGAAGGAGTTGTATCTCTCCGATCGGTCCAGGGAGTTCTGGGGGTTCGGAACCGACCCCCTGACGACCGCGGACTGGGTCGGGCATGTGCACCCCGAGGACTATCCCGCCTACCGGCAGGCGGTCATCGAGCATATGAGAGGCGCGACGCCTCATCTCGAGCATGAATTGCGGGCGCGCGACGCGAGCGGCGAGTACCGCTGGGTGCAGGACCGCGGTATCGCCGAGCGGGACGAGAGCGGCCGGGTCACGCGGCTCGTCGGTGTGACCATCGATATCACGCAGAACAAGCGCAGCGAGCAGAGGCTTCGCCGGGCGCTCGAATGGCAGACCGCAACGGCAGAAACGCTGAAAGTCATGGCGGGATCGCAGTCGGACGTCCAGCCGGTCTTCGATTCGATCATTCGCAATGCGGTGCGTCTGTGCGGGGGCCTGTTCGGCGCCGTGTACCGCTACGATGGCGAGCTGATCCACTTCGCTGCCGGCTACAACGTTCCGCCTGCAGCGCTCGAGCGCGTACGCGACAAATATCCGGTCAGGCCCGAGGACCAGTCGGTGGCGTCGAGCAGGGCGGTGCTGGCGCGGTCCGTGGTCCGGATCGACGACGTCATGGCAGACCCGCACTACGATCGCAAGCACGCCGCCGGTCCGGGGCAATGGCGCCGTCTGCTCGCGGTGCCGATGCTGCGCGACGGAGCGCCGCTCGGCGTGATCGTGATCCTCTGGGAGAAGCCGGGGACGACCCCGGCACACCATGAGGAGATGCTGAAGACGTTCGCCGATCAGGCGGTCATCGCAATCGAGAACGTGCGCCTTTTTCACGAGCTTCAGGCGAAGAGCCGGCAGCTCGAGATCGCGAGCCGCCACAAGTCCGAGTTCCTCGCCAACATGTCGCACGAGTTGAGGACTCCGCTCAACGCGATCATCGGGTACAGCGAGATGCTGCGCGAGGAGGCCGGTGCTGCGCAGAAGCCGTTCCTCCCCGAGCTTGGCAAGATCGCCGGGGCGGGAAGGCACCTGCTGCAGCTGATCAACGCGGTGCTGGACCTTTCGAAGATCGAGGCCGGAAAGATGGATGTGGTGCTCGAGGACTTCAGCGTCCAGGACCTCGTCGAAGGCGTCGCCGCGGTGATCGCACCGCTCGCGGAGAAGAACGCGAACCGGCTCGAGATTCGCATTGCGGGCGAAGTGGAAGGAATGCGCGCGGACTCGACGAAGGTGCGTCAGACGCTCTTCAACCTGCTCTCGAACGCCTGCAAGTTCACGCAGCAGGGCAGGGTGACGCTCGACGTCGCGCAGGAGACCGATGCCGCGGGCGAATGGCTCAAGTTCACGATCTCGGATACCGGGATCGGCATGACGCCGGAGCAGATGTCCAGGCTTTTCCAGGACTTCACCCAGGTCGACCCGGAAACCGCGCGCAAGTACGGCGGGACGGGGCTCGGTCTGGCACTGTCGCGCCGCCTCTGCCGGATGATGGGAGGCGACCTCACCGTGACGAGCGATGCCGGACGCGGCAGCTCGTTCCTGGTGCGCCTGCCGGCTCATGCAGGCAGGGCAGCGACGTGAAGATTCTCTATGTCGAAGACAACGAGGATAACGCCGACATTCTCAGGCGGCGGCTCGGGCGGCTCGGGTTCAAGGTCGTGATCGCGACGGACGGCCCGCAAGGCATCGCGATGGCCGGCGAGACGCAGCCCGACCTGATCCTGATGGACCTGAGCCTGCCGATCATGGACGGCTGGGAAGCGACGCGCCGGCTCAAGGCGGCCCCCGCAACCAAGCACATCCCGGTCATTGCGTTGACTTCGCATGCGATGGTCGGAGAACACGAAAAGGCGCTGGCCGCCGGATGCGACGATTTCGATACCAAGCCGGTCGAGCTTGCGCGGCTGGTCGGCAAGATCCGCGCGCTGGTGCCGGAAAAGGGTTCCTCCTGACCCGCGCGCTCGCCGCGATCGCGTTGTTGCTGGCGAGCGCTGCCTGCACGATCGGAATCGGCGTCACCAACGCGCCGGTGATCCGGGAGTGCATCCCGGGCTCCGCGACGAAGCCCTGTCCCTGAGGTAAATGATGAGACGCCAAGCCATTGCAGTCACGCTCGTGCTTGCTGCAGGCCTTCCCTGCGCGATCGCTGCGCCGCCGGGTGCGCCGAATCCGCTGATCCGGAAGATGACTGCCGAGATTTCCGCCGAGCGCATCGAGGCGCGCATCCGCAGGCTCGTCGCATTCGGCACGCGGAACTCGCTCTCCGATGCCGAGTCCGCGACGCGCGGCATCGGCGCTGCACGCCGCTGGATCAAGGCCGAGCTGGAACTGTGCAGCCGCGAATCGGGCGGGCGTCTGCAGGTCGCGTTCGACGAGCATCTCGTCGAGCAGGGTCCGCGCATTCCGCAGCCGACGCAGATCGTCAACGTGGTAGCGACGCTGCCGGGCAGGCAGGCTGAAAGCAAAGACCGGCACTACGTGGTCAGCGGCCACTACGACTCGATGCCCTCGAGCCCGGTGGATCCGGAGAAGGACGCTCCAGGCGCGAACGACGATGCGTCGGGAACCGCAGTCTCGATGGAGCTCGCGTGCGTGATGGCGCGCTACGAGTTCGATGCGACGCTCGTCTTCATGGCGGTCGCAGGCGAGGAGCAGGGCCTGCTCGGCTCGAGCGGCTGGGCGAAGGCGGCGAAAGCGAGGGGGCTCGACGTGGCGGGAATGTTCACCAACGACATCGTCGGCAATACACGCAGTGCCGATGGCAAGGTCGACCGCGGCAGGGTGCGCCTCTTCGCCGAAGGCGTGCCGCCCCTCAAGGCGCTTCCCGACGAAATCGTCGCCGCGCTGCGGACCGGCGGCGAGAACGACCTCCCGACCCGAAGCCTCGCGCGCTACGTCAAGGAGGTCGCCGAGCGGCACGTTCCCCAGCTCAAGGTCGACGTGATCTACCGGCGCGACCGCTATCTGCGCGGCGGGGATCACTTTCCGTTCCTCGACGCCGGGTATGCCGCGCTGCGCTTCACCGAGCCGGTCGAGGATTTCCGCCACCAGCACCAGGATGTGCGTGTCGTGAACGGCGTGCAGTTCGGCGACCTCCCGGAATTCGTCGACTTCGGCTACGTCGCCGACGTGGCGCGCGTCAACGCGGCCGCGCTGGCTTCGCTTGCGCTCGCGCCTTCCGCGCCGAAGGACGTCGAGATCATGAGCCTCTTCCTGGAAAACAACACGACGCTGCGCTGGAAGGCCAACCCGGAGCCGGACGTCGCGGGCTACCGGATCCTGTGGCGCGAGACGACCGCGCCGTTCTGGCAGCACGCGTACGACGCAGGCAACGCATCGCACCACACGCTCGTCGACGTCTCGAAGGACAATTTCGTGTTCGGCGTGCAGGCGTACGATCGCGACGGCAACCTGTCCGTCACCACCTATCCGCGCCCGTTGCGGCGTTAGGGTTGCCGGATCTCGACTGCGACCACCGAGGCGTCGTCCTGGCCCGCCGAAGTCGCTCGCCAGCGCTCGACATCGTTCCACAGCGACGCGAGGCTTTCTTCCAGCGGCAGCGCGTGACTGCTCGCGAGCGAATCGAGCATCCGCTGCGTGCCGAACGGCTCCGTGGCAGGGCTCATCGCTTCCGAGACTCCGTCGGTGTAGATGAACAGCCGGTCGCCCGGCTCGAGCTTCATCACGTGCTCGGGGTAGGTGCGGTCGCCGATGCCGATTGGAAGGCGCTCGTGCGCTGCGATCAGCCGGGGTGACGCGCCGCCGCGCCCGACGTGGATCGGGGCCGGGTGGCCGGCGCAGACGAAACGCCATTCCAGAGTTCGCAGATCGATCATGCCGTAGAGCAGGCTGAAGAACTGCTCGGTGCCCGAATCGAACGGGAACCGGCGGTTGAGTTGCCCGGCGACCTCGCCCGGAGAAAGCAGCCGGTATCCGGGCGGCTCGCTGGTCAGTCGCACCAGGAATGAATTGCGCTCAGGCGTGAGAACGCGTGAGACGGCGATCGACAGCAGGCTCGCTGCCACGCCGTGGCCGACCACGTCGAGCACGTACATCGCGATGTGATTTTCGTCGAGCGCGAACACATTCAGCGCGTCGCCCGCGAGCTCGGCGCACGGCTTGAACATCCAGGCGAACTTCGCCTGCGGCCGGTCCGGAACCGACGCCGGCAGCATCGCTTCCTGGATGCGCGCCGCGGCGCTGAGGTCCGCCTGCATGCGCTGGTTCGCCGCCTCGAGCGCGCGGTTGCGCTCGCCAAGATCCCGCTCGAGGCGATGCACGCGCTCCACGGCGCGCTTCAGCTTGACTTGCGCGCGCACGCGCGCCTTGACGATCGCGAAATCCAGCGGCTTCGTAATGTAATCGTTGGCGCCCGCCTCCAGGCCGGCAATCACGTCGCTCGTCTCGTCTTTCGCGCTGGTAATGATGACCGGCAGCTCGGCCGGAGAGCGCGTCTCGCGGATCGTGCGCAGCACTTCCATGCCGTCCATGTCCGGCATCAGCAGATCGAGCAGGATCAGGTCGTAGCGCTCTTTGGCAATCCGCTCGAGCGCTTCGTGCCCGCCGGCCGCGCAGTTGACCGAGAATCCCCTGCGGATCAGTCGCCGCGACAGCATGTCGCGGTTCGCCTCGTTGTCGTCCACGACCAGCAGCGTGAACACTTCCTCGTCGGGCGGAGCCGAGCTCATGCTGCAATCTACCTCAGGATGAGGGTGAGCGGCCAGCGGAGCCGGGGATCTACGCCGAGACGATCCAGCCTTCGCATGCGGGCACTTGGCGCGGTAATCCATAGCGCGGCTGATTTGCTGCCCACGCTGCCTGCACCGCGCAGAGGACTGCATCCAGAACGTCGCCGGATCCGTCGGCGAGCGCAGCGCGATGCAGGGTCGGCGTTGCAAAGCGAACCGCCAGACCCAGCTTATGGTCCCCGCTGCGCAGCGCCGTGAGAATTTTCCTGCGCAGCGCTGTTCTCTCGGCGGTGTGCTTCGCGCGCGTATCGCTCTTGTACGAGCCACGCACGATCGATCGCGCGAGCAGCCCCGGGTAGGCCTCGAGCGCGACGCGCGACCGGTCACCAGGCAAAAGCAGCGGCACGTGCACGCCCGAGGCAGCGAGGCGCCGGGTGCCCTCGTGAAACATCAGCGCGACTGGCGGATTGACGAGCTTCATCGGGCTGGAGGATCCGGCCGGCCCGTCCGTGGCGCGGTGCGCATATTTCCTTCCCACCGGGCGGCTCGCGCGATAGACATTCAGCGCAGCGCGAAATTCAAGTCGCGTCATCGCTTCGCAGTGCTCAACGAGCGCGCGCCATTCGCGCGGCCAGCCGAGGTCGCGGATCAGCTCGGCGGGCAGGCCGAACGGAAAATCGAATCCTGCGATCCATGGACCAGGCTGCGCAAGCAGCGCCTCGAACGCAGCGAAGTCCGTCAGGCGATCGATGCGATCGACGACGAGTGCTTGCCGGTCCCACCGCGCGAAGGCGACCGCGATTGCTTTGGCCGAGCGAGGCGCGCAGGTGAAATCGACGCCAAGAATCAACGTTTCAGCGTGACCCACAGGATCGCGTCGTACGGCAGGCGCGCGTTCGGGGGAAGCGGCGCGCCTGCAGCGAGCGGCAACTGCGCCGCCGGCTTGATCAGCACCTTTTCCACCGAGACGCCCTCGATCTGCCACGAATCGAACAGGGCGGTGAACTCGGGCATTGCCCGCAACATCCGCGCGACCCATTGATTCTCGTGTCCGTTGACCGGCCGCCCGGCTGCGGCGTCCCAATTGCGCGAGGCCGACGCTTCGCGCGCGAGCAGCGACGAGAGCCACGGATACTCGACGATGCGGCCGAGCGACACCCGCGCCTGCGGCTCGCTGCCGGAATGCGCCAGCAGCGCTCGCACCGCCGCATGGGTGGACGAGTACCCAATCGGGCACGCAGGCCGCAGGCGCAGGATGCGCCGCGGCGCTTCGTCGCGCGCTTCCAGCGTCACCGTGCATTCCGGGGCGGGATGGATCGCGAGCACCGCGGCGAGCGCGAGCTCCAGCATCTCAGGCGCCTTCCTGCGCCGCGCGCGCGAGCTCGGCCGCGGACACGTTATAGGTCCGGCCGAGCCCGGCTACGAAACGCGCATCGCGCGGCGCGACGCGCCAGAACGAGAAGTCGGCGAGCTCGAACGTCACGGCGGAGGCCGGGAAGCGCTCCAGCCAGCCGCGCCGCAGCGATTCGCCGGCCGCGTCATCGCCGCGAATCTCGGTTGCCTCGCCGCGCAGCGTGACGCGCGCGAGGGTCTGCGGATCGGCGCGGCCATCGTCCGCCTCGCAGAGCGAAAGCGAGACGCGCGTGTCGACCGAGAGGTCCTGCGTGTGCCACGCGAGCCGGCTGAGGCGCAGCCAGAACGTTGCGAAGTCGGCTGAGGGCAGGCAGGCGACCATCGAAACGTTCGGCGCGCCCCTGCGCAGCGTGCCCAGCGCAGCGATCCGCGACCTGCGAATCAGGCGGGCAAGCGAGCGGCGCGCATCGGCATCCATGCACGGCATTTTAGTATCGAGTATCCTCTGGCGAACGTGCGCTACGAACTGCTGGTCGGCCTGCGCTACACGCGCGCGAAGCGCCGCAACCATTTCATCAGCTTCATTTCGCTCACCTCGATGGCGGGGATTGCGCTCGGCGTCGCCGCGCTGATCGTCGTGCTGTCGGTGATGAACGGCTTCCAGACGGAGCTGCGCGCGCGCATCCTCGGCGTCGCGTCGCACGTGCAGATTTCGGGCGTCAACAACAAGCTCGACGACTGGCAGGCGGTCACCAAAGCAGCCAAGCAGCACCCGCGCGTGCGGGCGGCCGCGCCGTTCATCAACGCGCAGGGAATGCTGTCCGCCGGGCAGGCGGTCCGCGGCGCGGTGGTGCGCGGCGTCCTCCCCGAGCAGGAAGACAGCGTCGCGGAGATCGGCCGCCACATGCGCGCCGGCCGGCTCGATGCGCTCAAGGCGGGCGAATTCGGCATGGTGCTCGGCACCGATCTCGCGCGCACGCTCGGGGCGATGCCGGGAGACCGGGTGACGCTGATCGCGCCGCAAGGCCAGGTCACGCCCGCCGGCCTGATCCCGCGGCTGAGGCAATTCACCGTCGTCGGCCTTTTCGAGATCGGGATGTTCGAGTACGACTCCGGGCTCGCGCTCATCCACCTCGAAGACGCGCAGCGCCTGTACCAGATGGATTCCGCCGTGTCCGGCGTACGCCTCAAGCTGGACGACCTGTTCGCTGCGCGCACGGTGGCGCGCGAGCTGCTGGCGAAGCTCGGCAACGAGTTCTATGCGTCGGACTGGACGCGCAGCCACGCGAACTTCTTCCGCGCGGTGGAAATCGAGAAGCGCGTGATGTTCATCATCCTCACGCTGATCGTCGCCGTCGCGGCGTTCAACATCGTCTCGACGCTGGTCATGCTGGTCACCGACAAGCAGGCCGACATTGCGATCCTGCGCACGCTCGGCGCATCCCCCGGCTCGATCCTGCAGATCTTCGTCGTGCAGGGCGCGCTGATCGGCGTGATCGGCACGCTGATCGGCGTGGTCGGCGGGGTGGTGCTCGCGTTCAACGTCGACGTCGTGGTGCCGGCCATCGAACAGGTGCTCGGCTTCAAGTTCCTGTCCAAGGACGTGTACTACATCTCCGACCTGCCGTCGGAAGTGCAGGTGAGGGACGTGGCGACGATCGGATTCATGTCGCTCGTGCTCTCGTTTCTCGCCACGATCTACCCGAGCTGGCGCGCAGCGCGCGTCAACCCCGCCGAGGCGCTGCGCTATGAATGACGCGGTCGTCGCCTGCCGCGGTCTGAAGAAGACCTACCAGGGACCCGCGCCGGTACCGGTGCTGCTCGGCGTCGAGCTCGCGGTACGGCCCGGCGAGCACGTCGCGATCATGGGCAAGTCGGGCTCGGGAAAATCCACGCTGCTGCATTTGCTCGGCGGGCTGGATGCGCCGACCGCGGGGCAGGTGTTCGTCCAGGGACGCGAGCTGAGCGCGATGGACGAAGCCGAGCAGGGCCGCGTGCGCAACGCGACGCTCGGATTCGTCTACCAGTTTCATCACCTGCTGCCTGAATTCACCGCCGTCGAGAACGTGGCGATGCCGCTGCTGATCCGCCGCGTCGACCGCGCGGCCGCGCTCGCAAAGGCGAAAGTCGCGCTCGAGGAAGTGGCGCTGGGTCACCGCCTCGAGCACCAGCCGGGCGAGCTCTCGGGCGGCGAGCGCCAGCGCTGCGCGTTTGCCCGCGCACTGGTGACCGAGCCTGCCTGTGTCCTCGCCGATGAGCCGACCGGCAACCTGGACACGCATACCGCGGACGAAGTGTTCGACGCGATGCTCCGGCTTTCCGCGTCGCACGGCACCGCGTTCGTGCTGGTCACCCACGATGCGGCGCTGGCTGCGCGAGCAAAGCGGATATTCGAGCTGCGCGAGGGCGTTCTCCATGCGCGAGGGTCTTGAGCCAGCAATGAGGCCGGCTCCGTCGTAAACTGATTCTCGTGGGCGCCGGCATTCTGCCGGTTCCGGCGATGCGGGCGGGGGGGTGATGTCGATCAGGCGGGTCTTCGGGTACTTGCTTGGCTGCGCCTCGATGGCGTGGCCGATCGTCTGCTACGCGCAAGCCCCGGTTGCAGTGCCCGACCAGCCTGTCAAAGCTGCGACCTCCGACAGCGCAAGCTCGATTCTGTCGCGCGTGCGCCCAGCCGTGATCCAGATCAAGGGCTTCTTCGGCTCGAACGCCGCGCATGCGTTCCACGGCACCGGCTTCGCCGTCGCGCCGGAAGGCGTGTTCATGACGAACTATCACGTCGTCGCGGAAAAGGTGCTGTATCCGGACAAGTACCGGCTCGAATACCGCACGGCGGACGGCAAGACCGGGCGGGTAACCGTGGTCGCGATCGATGCGCGACACGACCTCGCCGTGGTGCGCGCCGTGGGGCATGCACCCGAGCCGCTGAAGCTCGAGCCGAAAGTGCCGGCCATGGGGAGCCGCGCCTACTCGGTCGGCTTTCCGCTGGACGTCGGCCTCACGATCACCGAGGGCGTGTCGAACGGCAGAGTCGAGGACTCGTTCGATCCGCGTATTCACTACTCGGGCGCGATTAACGGCGGCATGTCCGGCGGCCCGGCGTTGGGCGCCGCCGGCGAGGTGATCGGCGTCAACGTTTCCGGATATATCTTCAGCCAGCTCGTGGCCTTTCTGGTTCCCGCCGAGCACGCGCAAGCGTTGCTCGAGCTTGCACTCAAGCGCAAACCGGTCCCGGGCGGTCTCCGAAAAGACGTGCTCGCGCAACTTCGCGGCCACGCTGCCGACCTGCTCGGAGCGCTGGACGGCACGATGCCCACGCAAACGAACGCCGGCTATGCGCTGCCCGCCAGACTCGCGCCGTTCATCGACTGCAAGGCAGCGGGAGATCCCGCGCCCGACCAGCCGGTGCAGATCGTGCGTATTCACTGCACGGCCAAGGCCGGACTCTACGTGCAGCAGGGACTGTACGGCGGCAACCTCTTTTATTCACACTACCTGGTCTCGACCAGCAAGCTCGATGCATGGCGGTTCGCCCGCAAGCTCACCGACAGGACGGCCGCATCGGGTGCACGCGGCTCACGCCGGCATGTAGGGCCTTTCGCGTGCGAGGACAGGATCGTCGGCCTGAAGGGCTTCGATGCCGGCGTGCTGGTATGCGTGCGAAGCTACCGCAAGCTCGAAGGTCTCTATGATTTCACCGTGAGAGTGAGCAGCCTGAACGGCTCGAAGCGCGGCTTCGCCAGCCACCTCGACATGTACGGCCTCGAGTTCGAGCCCGGCATGCGCTTCATCCGGCGCTACGTAGAGGCCATGGAGTGGAAACCATGAGCGCGGCGACGGTCCTGATCGAGATCTGCAGCGTGCACGGACGCGTACTGGCACGCGAGCGCATCACGCTCACGCCCGACACGCATACGTTCACGATTGGCCGCAGCGCGCAAGCCGACGTGACGGTTGACGACGCCTACGTCGCGGCCATCCACGCTTCGGTCGAGATCACTCCCGAGGGGAAGCTTCTGGTCAGCGATCTCGGCTCGATCAACGGCATCGTCCTCTCCGGCAAGCGCTATCGCGGCGCGCGCGACCTGGAGCTCGCGAATGGTGACATGCTCAAGATCGGACACACCCGCTTGCGGGTGCGCACCGCGCACGAGACCCTGGCGCCGGAAAAGCCGGATCAGATCGAGCCGGCCTCGATCGCGCGCAACCCGGCATTTATCGCCATCGTGGCTGGCCTGGCCTGCGTGGCGCAGCTCGCCTACAACGAATGGCTCGGAGCGCCACGCGATCTGGCGGCCGAAATCGTCGGCACGCTGATTACCGCGATGCTTGCCGCCAGTGCATGGGTGGCGTTCTGGGCGCTGCTCTCGCGCGTAACGCAGTGGGAATGGCGGCCGCTGCGTCACGCCGCGATCCTGCTCGGCGTGGCGGCCGTATTCATTGCGCTGGACGGCTTGCTGCAGCTGGCATGGTTTGCATTCTCGCTGCCGCAGTGGAGCGTGCGCGGCGTGGTGGTTGGCGCGATCGCCTTTGGCTGCGCGCTGTACCTCCATCTGAGCTACGCATCCAACATGAGCGCTCGCAGCGCTGCGCTGGTAGCGTGCATCGTTCCTGCGCTGCTGGCCGGCACTGGCCTTTGGGTGCTGGAACGCCGGCAGATGCGCGACGTCAACAACATCGTCACGAGCCTGCGGATCTATCCGCCCGCGCTGCGCCTGCGCTCCACCGCCCCGGTGGAAGCATTCTTCCGCGACGCGGCCGAGTTGCGCACCGGCGCCGATGCGAAGCGCGCGGCAATGCCGGAAGAGGATGAGGCGGGCGAGATCAAGGACGACGACACCTGATGCGGCTCTCTGCTCGTGATTTCGCGAGCTATGTTGCCTTGTACCAATCCTGGAGCAGGAACACATCGGAAGTCCATGCACTGAATTGTGCGTGCAGGTTCCTGCCGACGGCGATCACCTGCGCCCGATTGACGATCGGGACGATGTATTTGCTTTCCACCGCAAGGTCGTTCATGCGGATGAACATCGCCGCGCGCTTGACCGGGTCGATCTCGGATTCCGCGGCGTTGAAGAGCGCGTCGTATTCGTCGCTGCGCCAGCGGCTGCTGTTGCGTCCGATCCATTTGTTCGCTTTCGAGGCGATCTCGGAAGTGCAGAACATGTTCATGAAGTAGCCGGGATCGGGCTGGCCCATCGTCCAGCCGTACATCTGCAGGTCGGCGCCGAACTTGCCGAGCGTGTCGGGGTTGCCCGGATCGGCGGAAAAATAGACGGACGCAGTCACGGTCTTGAGCTCGAGGTCGATCCCCGCCCTGCGGCAGGCCTGCTTCACGATCGCCTGCGTCTTCTGTCGCGGCGCGTTGATCGACGTCACGAACACGAAAGCGAGCCTGCGTCCGTCGCGCGCGCGGATGCCATCGGCTCCCGGCTTCCAGCCCGCCGCGTCGAGGATCCGATTTGCCTTGTCGACGCTGAACTCCCACTTCTGATTCCGCGAGCGGAAGCGCTCCGGCAGGTTGAGGAAGTTGGCGCTGACCGCGCCGGTCCTGCCGTAGATGTGCTTCTGGATCGAGTCGCGGTCGACGAGCAGGCTGAAGGCGTCGCGCACTGCGCGATCGGAGAACACCGGATGGCGCGATTTCGCGCTCGAGCGCTCGCCGTCGACTTCGGTCCACGGATCCGAGGCGTTGAGCTGGATGTGCTCGATCGTGCCCGTAGGAATGATGACGACCCTGCCTTTGCCGCCCTGCTCGAGGCGTTGCAGGATCTCGTCCTCGACCTGGATGTTCCACGCGTAGTCGAACTCGCCGGTCTGCAGCACCGCGCGCGCCGCCGAGACGGCATCGCCCCCGCCTTTCATCTCGACGCTGTCGAAATACGGGCGATTCGGCTCGTGGTAGGCGGGATTCAGCGAGCCGCGCAGCAGGTCGCCCGGAACGAAGTCGACGAACCTGTAGGGGCCGGTGCCGACGGGCTTCAGGTTCGCGGGCGCGTCGCGCGAGCGTGCGCCGCGGTAGGCGTCGAACAGGTGCTTCGGGATCATCATGCCGCGGCTCGCTACGAAAGCATCGGCCCAGAACGGCGTTGGCTTCGCGAAATGCACCCGCACCTTGTGCGTGCCGAGCTTCTCGACGCGTACGTCCCGGTAGACGCCGATCGTCACCGTGGTGGTCGCGGGATCGGCCGCATATTCGCCGTTGAACACGACATCGTCGGCGGTGAAGGGCTTGCCGTCGTGCCACTGCACGTTGCTCTTCAGGTTCCAGATCACGGACTTTCCGTCGCGTGCGAGGCCGCCGTTCTCCAGCGTAGGGATGTCCGCCGCGAGCACCGGGATCAGGTTGCCTTCGTTGTCCCAGTCGGCGAGCGCCTGGTAGAAGAGCCGGCAGCCGTAGATATCCTTGGTCCCGGACGCGAAATGCGGATTCAGTATGGTCGGCCCCTGCCACATCAGCAGCCGCAGCGCACCCCCGCCACCCCTGCGCGCGGGCTTGTAGAGCATGCGCTCGCCGGTCGCAGATTGCGCCACGCCGGCGTGCAGCAGGATCTGGCCGGCGATCGGCACGGACAGCCCGGCGCCCACGAGCAGCCGGACGAAGCTGCGCCGTGACAGCGTGCCATGCTTGACCTGCGCGACGAGGCTACGAAGCTCGAGTTCGTCCATGCCAGACTTTACCCCCACCACCCGGTTACTTGAACTCCCGGTAGATCCTTCCCAGGTCGCCCGCGGCGCGTTTCAGCAGGCCGATGTGGGCAAGCGCCTGTTTCAAGCTCATGCGGGCCGTAGGCGCATGCACCGCCACTGTGCCGATGATTCGCCGGTTTTTTCCCGAAACCGGGACGGCCACTGAAATCAAGCCCGCCAGGTAGCCTTCGTCATCGGTGGAAATCCTCGTCTTGCGGATTCGCTTCAGTTCGGCTTCGAGGCGCGCCGGGTCGGTAATCGTCTTGCTGGTAAAGCGCTTCAAAGCGGTCCCGTACAGGAGACGCCGTCGCTTCTGCGCCGGCATGTGCGCGAGGAACAGCTTTCCGCTCGACGTGCAATGAATCGGTACACGCGATCCCGGCTGCAGGTGCACGCGCAGCGGCCAGGCCGCTTCCACGCGATCGACGTAGACGACGTCGTGAACATCCAGCGTCGTGAAATTGCAGGTTTCGCCGATCTGGTCGACCAGCGACCTCAGGATCGAGCGACGCTCGTCGTGTAGCGCCGAGTGACTCAGGACGCCGGCCGCCATTGCCGACAGGCGCTCGCCTGCCGAATAGGCCTTTCCATGCGCTTCGCGCAGCAGCACTCGCGACCCGACCAGAGCGTTGATGAAGCGGTGCAGGCTCGGCTTCGGGATCCCGGTTGCGGCCGCAATGGCGTCGAGACTCATCGGTTGCGAGGACAGCGCGACTGCCTCGGCGATGGCGATGCTGCGCAGGCTCGGCGGATAACGACTCGGATTCAAGTCCCTGATAATAGAACAGGAAATCGCGCTTTTACGACGAACAACGCGAAACCGGAATTTTCCATTCCATTTCTGGACCTCGCCATCTTGAACGTCCCTCTGCCGATGGAGTAAATGAGTTCCAATCTCGAACCGAGGGAGGCTTCGATGGAAACGCAGATTCATCACTTGCCGTTTGCCGCGTTACCCGCGGTCAAGCGCAGCGACGAGATCGTCAACTTCGTGATCGCCGGGCCGAAGCAGGGAACGCGCAACATCAAGTCCGGGATTACCCGGATGCGTGCCGGCAGCGTGGTACCCAGGCACTCGCACAACTGCGAGGAGCAGGTCACGGTTCTGGAAGGGAGACTCAGGCTTGTGCTCGGAGACAAGGTCGTCGAGTGCGGCCGCTACGACTCGACCTATATCTCGGCGGGGGTGCCGCACGAATTCTCCAACATCGGCGACGGCGAAGCGCTGGTGATGGTGATCTACGGTGCATCGCACGTTACGCGGACCTTCACCGATACCGGAGAGACCGTGGAGCTCGGCTCCGAGCGCGATACCTTCCCCCCGCCGGATCCTGCAACGAGGCGCGTGAAGGCCTAGCGGCGTGCGGAATTAGCGGGGAGGCTGATTCCATGCAAACGGACGGCGGCGGACTGTACGCGTACCTGGCGACTCCGTACGACGCAAGCGGAGACGTCGACACCGGCGTGCTGCGAGAGTACGTCCGCGCAATACTGGACGCTGGAGTGACCGGCGTCACCTGCATCGCGAGCACCTGCGAAGGCCCGTACCTCAACGATCGGGAGCGCAACCTGGTCGCCGACACCGTGGGCAAGGCGGTGGGCGGACGCGCCAGGCTGAATGTCGGGGTGGGTGCGCTCTCCACGCGTCAGGTGATCGAGAACGCGCAGCGCGCGCGGGACGCAGGCGCTACGAGCCTGATGCTGGAGATGCAGCAGTACTTTCCGGTCACGTTCGAGGCCGCGTACGAACACTACGCCGCCGTTGCGCGCGCAGTCGACCTGCCGATCCGGCTGTACAACCTGACCCTGCCGACCCGCTTCGATTTCACCCCGGAGCGCGTCGCGCAGATGGCGACGATTGCGTCGATCCACTCCGTCAAGGAAGCCTCGGGCGACGTCACCCGCGTTCGCGATATCCGGTCGCTCTGCGGCCAGCGCTACAAGGTGCATTGCGGATTTCATTTCCAGGCGCTGGACGGATTTCGCCACGGCGCCGCCGGCTGGGAGGTCATGCTGCACCCGCTGATCGCCGGTCTTTGCGTCGACCTGCACAAGGAACTGAGCGCCGATCCATGGTCCGTGCGGAGCGAGGAGAAATATCGAAGGTTGGAGCCGCTGTTCTATTTCTTCAAGCAGTGCGGAGTTCCGCAATCGATCAAGGCGATGTCAGGCTGGACCGGACTGAAGCTGGGCAGGCCGCGCGCGCCGTATGGCGAGCTGCCGCCGGAAGGGCAAGCAAGGCTGAGGCAAATCTTGAACGAGCTGCACGTTCTGTAACCACGCAAGGAGGAGGGCACATGGTCAAGCACAGCAATCGCAGGAGATTCGTCGTTAGTGGACTGGCGGCTGCAGGAACGCTCGCGTCGTGGCCGTTGATCCGCGGCACCGCCCACGCGCAGAAGAAGGCGGATCACACGCTGGTATTCGCCCATACGTTCACCGAGGCGACCGAGAAGTACATCGTCACCGGCATCGATCTCTTCAAGCAGCTTGCCGAGAAATACAGCGGCGGCAGGCTGCACGTGGACGTGCACGAAGGCGGCAAGCTCGGCGGACAGAACGTGCTGCCGCAGAAGGTCCAGTCGGGAGCGATCCAGGCGTGCCAGGTGTCGATGCAGAATTTCACACCGTTTTCCGAAGCCTACAACGCGCTCGATTTTCCTTACCTGTTTGCTTCGAACGACGCGTTCGAAAAGTTCCTCTCGAATCCGTACTTCATGCAATCGCCGCTCGGCACCGAGCCGGCGACCAAGGGCCTCAAGGTGCTGGCGGGCATGTGGGCGAACTGCGGCTACCGGGTTTTCTGCGTGAGCAAGCGCAACCCGCGCGAGATTCACGTGCCGGACGATCTGAAGGGGCTCAAGGTCCGGGTCACCAGCTCCAAGGTCGAGCAGCAAGCGTTTTCGCTGACGCCCGCGAGCCCGGTCTCGGTGAATTGGGCCGAGACCTACCAGGCCATGCAGCAGGGAACGGTCGACGGGCTCAACGTCGGCCTCGGCCCGCTAACCGCGAGCCGCATCCACGAGACTCTGGCTACCGCGACCCGGGTGAGCATGAGCTTCAACGCGCACGTCACGGTGGTGGCCAAGAAGTGGTACGACGCATTGCCGACGGCCGTGCGCGAGGCGATCGACCGCGCGGCGCGCGAATCGTGGGCGCACCAGCAGAAAGGGCAGCGCGCGGCCGACGAGACCATGTGGGCCGAGTGGAAAGCGGCCGGCGTCAAGGTTTTCGATCTCAGAGCCGACGAAAGAGCCAAGTGGGTCGCGGCAGTCGGCTACCGCCGCCCGGAATGGAATGAATCGAAGGAGCGATACGGGCGCAAGCTGGTCGAGAAGATCGCCGAGTTCGGCGCTGCCTGACCGCTGGGCGGACGGCGCAGCGCGATGCTCTGGAAGACGATCGACGAGAAGATCGAGAAGTGGCTGATCACGGTCACCTACTCGTACTTCTGCCTGATCATCCTGTTCGAGGTGCTGCGCCGGTATCTGCTGGACAAGACGAGCGTGTGGGGAGAAATGACCGCGCGCTACGCGTTCGTCTTCCTCGTCTACGTCGCGGTCGCGGAGGTGGCCCGCACGCGCGATCACATCCGGATCGATGTCGTGCCGAAGATGCTCGGGCCGCGCGGCCGCCTCTACCTCTATCTCTATTTCGACTGCCTCTACCTGATCCTCGCGGCACTGGTCGTCTGGTACTCGGTGCAGGTGATGAAGCTGCAGGTCGACACCAACACGCTGATGACCGGATTCGACGTCAACATGGCTTTCGCCTACGCGGCGCTCCCGCTCGGGTGGGGCCTGCTGATCTACCGGGTGCTGCAGCGGTTTGCGCACACCGTCCGGAGCTACTCGCTTCACCGCGACGTGCCGCTCGGCGGAGGCGGATTCGGTGAGTGACAACGAGCTGATCGTGCTGGCGATCGCGCTCGTGATGGCGCTCCACCTGGCCATCGGGTTGTCGCTCTTCGTCGTGCTCGGCCTGGGCTCGCTGGCAATGATCGCTGCGGTCGGCGTCTATTCGATCAGCATCATCGGCGAAGTGCCGTTCAGCTCGATGGACAACTGGGCGCTGCTGGCGATGCCGCTGTTCATTCTGACCGGCGACATCATTTCGAGCGGCCGGATTGCCCGGCAACTGGTGCGCCTCGGCGACGCGCTCGTCGGATGGATGACCGGCGGGCTCGGGATGGCGACGATCTGGGGCTGCTTCTTCATCTCCGGCACCAGCGGCTCCAACTCGGCCGATACCGCGGCGATCGGCCGGATCATGATTCCGTCGATGGTGGAAAAGGGCTACAGCAAGTCGTACGCGGCGGCGCTCGCAGCGAGCGGCGGCTGCCTCGGGATCATCGTTCCGCCGAGCTTGATTTTCATCATCTACGGCGTGGTGACCTCGACGTCGGTCGGCGACCTGTTTCTCGGCGGCGTATTGCCCGGCGTCCTGATGGCGGCGTTCATGTGCATCGCGAACTACCTGACCTGCCGGTTTTCCAGCTGGGGCGCGCGAGACAGAAAGGAATTCTCCACGCGGGAGGTGCTCGGCGCCGCTTGGGAGGCTCGTTACGGCCTCGGCGCGCCAGCCGTCATCCTCGGCGGAATCTACTCGGGTCTGTTCACGCCGACCGAGGCGGCGGCCGTCGCGGTCGCTTATTGTTTTTTCGTCGAGATGTTCCTCACCCGCGGCATCACGCTGGGCGACATGCCCCGCCTGCTGGTGCGCAGCGGCTGCATCACCGGGATCATCGCGCCGGTGATCGCGTTTTCGATTCTCTTTGGCGAAGTGCTCGCCGTGTTGCGCCTGCCCGAGCGAATCGCGGCGTACCTGCTTACCCTGCCGAGCGGCTTCATCACCGCGGTCCTGATGATCCTGATCATCCTGCTGGTCGTCGGCTGTTTCCTGGAAACCATCGCGGCGATCATCATCCTGATGCCGATTCTGCTGCCGGTAGCGGCTTCACTGCAGTTCCACCCCGTCCATTTCGGCGTATTCGTGATGTGCTCGCTGACGATCGGGTTCATCACGCCTCCGGTCGGCATCAATCTCTTTGCCGCCTCCGCGGTGAGCGGCGTCCCCTATCTCACAATCGCGGGGCGAAGCTGGCCCTTGCTGATTGCGCTGATCCTGGCGACCCTAGTGGTCGCCTATGTGCCGTGGTTCTCGATCTGGTTCAAGTAGTTCTCCGGTCACTGCCCGAAACAACCACGACGCGGGCTGGCAGAATAGGCGGTCTTGGCGGCACGTTTTGCGCCGAAGGAGAGCCCGTGGAAACACAACCGCCTGTCGACTACCAGACGCATCCCGACCGCTACGCGCACTGGCGCCTCGCTTTCGACGGCCCGGTCGCGTCGCTGACGCTGGATGTCCGCGAGGACGGCGGGATCCGCCCTGGCTACAAGCTCAAGCTCAACTCCTACGACCTCGGCGTGGACATCGAGCTGCACGATGCGCTGCAGCGCATCCGCTTCGAGCATCCCGAGGTGCGCGCCGTGGTGGTCACGAGCGGCAAGGAGCGGATCTTCTGCTCCGGCGCGAACATCTTCATGCTCGGACTCTCGTCGCACGCGTGGAAAGTGAACTTCTGCAAATTCACCAACGAGACGCGCAACGGCATCGAGGACGCGAGCCGCCATTCCGGTCTGAAATTCATCGCCGCGTGCAATGGCGTGACCGCGGGCGGCGGATACGAGCTGGCACTTGCGTGTGACGAGATTTTCCTCGTCGACGACCGCTCCTCCGCGGTGAGCCTGCCCGAAGTGCCGCTGTTGGGCGTCCTGCCGGGCACCGGCGGCCTTACCCGCATCACGGACAAGCGCAAGGTGCGGCACGATCTGGCGGACATCTTCTGTACGACGAGCGAAGGCGTGCGCGGCGATCGCGCCAGGGAATGGCGCCTGGTCGACGACGTCGTCAAGCCGCAGCAGTTCGCCGAGCGCGTCAAGCGGCGCGCGCTCGAGCTCGCCGCAGCGAGCGACCGGCCGAAAGACGCGCAGGGCGTGTCGCTGACCCCGCTCCAGCGCAAAATCGACGACGCCGGCTACCACTACGAGTTCGTCGATGTGCAGCTCGACAAGACGGGACGTGTGGCCACACTGACCGTGTCCGGACCCGCCGACGCAACGCCCGGCGACGTCGCAGGCATCCTCGCCCTCGGCGCGCGCTGGTGGCCGCTGCAGATGGCGCGCGAGCTGGACGACGCAATCCTCACGCTGCGCACGAATCATCTCGAGCTCGGCACGTGGCTCCTCAAGACGCGCGGCAATATCGATCCCATGCTTGCCGCCGATGCGGCGCTCGAGAAGCACAAGTCGCACTGGTTCGTACGCGAAGTGCGCGGCATGATCCGCCGCACGCTCGCCCGGCTCGACGTTTCCTCGCGCACGCTGTTTGCGCTGATCGAGCCGGGTTCGTGCTTCGCCGGCACGCTGCTCGAGCTGGCGCTCGCCGCCGATCGCACCTACATGCTCAATCTCGAGGCAGGACCGGCGATCGCACTGTCCGCTCTCAACTTCGATGCGTATCCACGCGTGGATGGCCTCGGGCGCGTCGCAGCGCGTTTCTACCGGGAGGCGGCGGCGATCGACGAGGTTCGGGCGACCGTGGACCGCAAGCTCGCCGCGCAGGATGCGCTCGATCTGGGACTCGTCACCGCCGCGCCGGACGAGATCGACTGGGAGGACGAAATCCGCATCGCGGTGGAAGAGCGCGCCAGCATGTCGCCGGACGCACTCACCGGCATGGAGGCGAACCTGCGGTTCGGAGTCACCGAGACGATGGAGACGCGGGTATTCGGGCGCCTGTCGGCGTGGCAGAACTGGATCTTCAACCGGCCGAATGCGGTCGGCGAGACCGGCGCGCTCAAGGTGTACGGCTCGGGAAGCAAAGCGAAATTCAATTGGGAGAGGGTCTGAAGCGCCCATCGAAGCCGCGCGGCGGGCGCGCGCCGGCGAGCGCGCGCGAGCAGCGCTTGGCGCGCGAGCTTCGCGCCGAGCAGCGGCGCTCGCGCGAGCAACAGCAGCGCGTCGACCTTCTGATGCGTGCAACGAAGGCCGGACTGTTCGACTGGGACGCGGTCACGAACCGCACGACCTATTCGGAGCGGTTGAAGGAGATGCTCGGGTACCCCGCCGACACCGACACGACGGGATGGCCGCTCTTCTTCGAGTTCATCCATCCCGAGGACCGCGACAGGGTCCGGAGCCTGCTGCTGTCGCAACTGCGCGACCGGGGCAAGCCGAACGCCACGCGCACGCACGAGCCGGCCGACTATCGCGCCCGCAAGGCCGACGGCAGCTATCTGTGGGTGCAGGCGGAAGCCATTTCGCTCACCGGCGCCGATGGCCGGACGCTGCGCTACATCTGCTCGTTCATCGATATCTCGGAGCGCAAGCAGCAGGAGATCGAGCTCTCGGACCGGATCCAGTTCATCCGCGACCTGTTCGATTCGGTTCCGATCGCGCTCGCGCTGCGCGACCCGGCCGGCCGGTATCTGTTCGTGAACCGCGCCTGGGAGCGCTACGTCGGGGCGGACCGCGACGACGTGGTCGGCGCTCACCTGCAGGACCGGTTCACCGCGAGCGAAGCCGATGCCATGCTCGCGGCGGACCGCGCTGCTCTCGAGCGCGGGCCCGGGGCTGCGGTCGAGTCGGAGGACTTCACCCATCGCGGCCGGCGCTACCTGCAGACGCGCAGCGTCATGAACGATGCGCAGGGGCGTCCGATCGGCGTGCTGGTTGCGAGCCTCGACATCACCGAGCAGCGCGCACAGCAAGAGCGCCTGCGCGACCAGATGCTGCTGACGCGCGCCGTGATCGACGAAAACCCCAACGCGATGTACCTCAAGGACACGCAGGGGCGCTACGTAACGGTCAACGACGCCTGGCTCAAGATGGTCGGCCTGACGCGCGAGCAGGCGATCGGACGCAACGTGCTCGAGCTGTTTCCGGAGAAGGAATCCGAGCGCTACCACGCGGAGGACATGCGGCTCCTCGAGCAAGGCGGCTGGAGCGAGATGGAATCGCTGCGCACCGGTCCCGGCGGGAAGCCCCAGTGGGCGATCATCCGCAAAGCGGTGCTGCACCGTGCCGACGGCACCGTCGCCGGCCTGATCGGCACCAATACCGACATCACCGCGCTGAAGCAGATCGAGCAGCAGCTCGCCGAGCGCGCGACGTTCGTCGCCGAGCTCGTCGACGCGCTGCCGATCTCGGTCGCGTTGCGCGACCCCGACGGACGCTATGTGCTCGTCAACCGCACCTGGGAGCAGTACTTCGGCGTGAAGCGCGAGGATGCGCTGGGCAAGCGGCGGCGCGAGCTGCCCGGCTGGACCGGCGACCCGAAGCGCATCGCCGACGCCGACGAGATCGAACGCCTTGACCTCGACACGCTGGCGCGCGGGCCGGGCTACATCGCCGAGCCGCACGAGACGCTGCGGCTCGGGCGTCACTATCTGATCACGCGCCGCGCGCTGTTCGATTCGAGCGGCAAGCCGATCGGCGTGCTCTCGGCCGGAATCGACATGACCGAGCGGCGCGAGCAGGACGAGAAGCTGCGCAACCAGTTCAAGTTCATCAACGACCTGGTCGAGTCGGTGCCGGTGGCAGTCGCGATGCGCGATACCGCAGGCAAATACCTGCTCGTGAACCGCACCTGGGAGCAGTACTTCGGCGCGCGGCGCGAGGTCATGGTCGGACACACCGTGCGCGAGCGCGTCGCCGAGCCGAGGGCGACCTCGCTGCTCGCGCTCGATCAGAAAGTCCTCGCGGGCGGCGCCGGAGCGATGCTGCGCGAAGACGACTACGAGTATCGCGGCCGGCGCTATACGCAGACCCGCAGTGTGATGGCGGATGCGCAGGACAAGGTGGTCGGCGTACTGATCGCGAGCCTGGATACGACTGCGCGCTACGAGATGGAGCTCGCGCTCGAGCACGAGCGCGAGCGTCTGCAGCTGCTCGTGCGTGCAACCAAGGCTGGATTCATGGACTGGGACGCGCGCGCCGACAAGCAGGTCTTCTCCGAGCGCTTCAAGGAGATGCTCGGCTATGCGCGCGACGCCGACACCTCGGTTTGGCCGTCGCTGTTCGACATGATGCATCCCGACGACCGCGAGCCGATGCGCGACGCGTTTCGCGACATGCTGCACCGCGTATCGAGCACGGGCGAGCGCCTGCACGGCCCGCTCGAATACCGGCTGCGCAAGGCCGACGGCAGCTACCTCTGGGTGCGCGGCGAGGGCATCGCCAAGATCGGCGAGGACGGCCGTACCGAGCGGTTCCTGACGTCCTACGTCGACATCACGCACCTGCGCGAGCTCAACCGCGCGCTCGAGGAAAGCGTGCGGCTGCGCGAAGAAGTCGACCGGATGAGCCGCCACGACCTCAAGACGCCGCTCAACGCGATCATCGGCATCTCGCGGCTGATGCAGGAGGAAGGCCGGCTGAGCGCCGAGGATGCGCAGCTCGCGACGCGCATCGAGGAGGCGGGGTTCCGGCTGCTGAGCATGATCAATCTCTCGCTCGACATGTTCCGCATGGAGCAGGGCACGTACCCGCTCTCGCCCAAGGCGGTCGACCTCCGCGATGTGCTCGACAAGGTGGTGCGCGATCTGCGCAGCCATGCCAAGGCGAAACGCGCGAGCGTACGCATCGAGGGCGCCGCGCATGCCTGGGTCGAGGAGCTGCTGTGCTACTCGATGCTGGCGAACGTGACGAAAAATGCGATCGAGGCTTCGCCCGCGGGCGGCACGGTGACGCTCTCGATCCAGCCCGCCGAGGAAGGCGTATCGATCCGCATCCACAACGCCGGCGCAGTGCCGGAAACGATGCGCGATCGTTTCTTCGAAAAATACTCGACCGCCGGCAAGCAGGGTGGGCTGGGGCTGGGCACCTACTCGGCGCGGCTGATGGCGCGCACCCTGATGGGCGATATCGAGATGCAGACCTCGGAAACGGCAGGGACTACGCTGGCCGTGCGTCTTGCGGCCGCAGCGGCGCCGCAGGCGGAGCGCGATTCAGGCGCGCGCAGCGCGCCGCCAGTGCCGCGGTTATCGTCGCTGGCGGAAGGACATTCGATCCTCGTCGTCGACGACGACGAGTTCAGCCGCCTCGTGGTGCAGCGGCAGCTGCCCGCATCCTCGCGCGTCTGCGTTGCATCGAACGGCAGCGAAGCGCTCGACGCGGTGCTCATCGATCCGCCGGATGCGATCGTCATGGACCTCGACATGCCGGTCATGGGCGGCCTGGAGGCCGCGGCGCGCATCCGCGCCGCGGAGAAGGAATCGGGCCGCAAGCGCTGCACGATGATCGCTGCGTCCTCGCACGACGACGAGGCGACTCGCCTGCGCGCGCTGGAGGCAGGGTTCGACGCCTATCTCGAAAAGCCGGTCTCCGCGGACGCCCTGCGCCGCCTGCTCGCGGACTTCTTCCTCGCCGGCGAGCCGGTTCACGTCGATCCCGACCTGCGCGACCTGCTGCCCGGGTTCCTGCGCTCGCGGCGCGAGCTTGCCGCCGAGCTCGCCGCAGCGGTCGAGGCGGGCGCGGCGGAGCGGGCCCGCGCACTCGCCCACAAGCTCGCCGGCAGCCTGTTGCCGTATGGCTTCCATTGGGCCGCGCGGCAAGGCAAGATGATCGAGCAGCGTGCCGGCCAGAACGCGCTTGACGGGCTGGCTGCGGACGTGAGGGCATTGCGCGAGCACCTGGACACCGTCGAGGTGCGCGTGGCGGACGCGACGGCGGAGGAAAAACGATGACCGAACGGCACAAGTTGCTGGTAGTGGACGACGACGAAGCGATGATCGATTACCTGCACGCCAAGCTCGGCGATCGCTACGACATCGTTTCGACCAATGCGCCGGAAAACGTGCTCGGCCTCGCGCGCAGCGAGCGTCCGCACCTGATTCTCTGCGACATCAACATGCCGGGAATGGATGGCGGCGACGTGTCGAAAGCGCTGCACGCGCATCCCGAGGTGCGCACGGTTCCGGTTCTCTTTCTCACAGCGCTGATCTCGCCGTCCGAGCTGAAGCAGACCGGGCAGCAGATCGGCGGCCGGCCCGCGATCTCCAAGCAGGCGCCGCTCGAAGAGCTGGCGAAGCGGATCCAGCAGCTGATCGACCGCAAAGCCTAGCGGCGGGCCGCGCGCCGCTTGCAGCGCGCGCGCCACGCGAGCACGACATACACCCGCCAGCCGACCCGCGCCGCGACATAGCCTAGCGCTGCCAGCGTGAGCGCAAGCGCGACCAGGCCGACCGCGAGCGGCTTGCCGAGCGAGAGCATCCATTCGAACGACGCACGCATCGAATCGAGCAGATTCGACCAGTCCATCTCGAACGGCTCCACGTCATCCCGGTGGCGCTCACCGAGCAGCAGCGCGCCATATCCATACGCGAGCACGTAGAGCGGCACGATCGTCAGCGGGTTGGTGTAGAGCGTCATCAGCAGTGCGACCGGCAGGTTCTTCTTCAGCGGGATCGCAAGCAGCAGCGCAGTGATCATCTGCAGAGGTCCCGGCACCAGCCCCGAGAACAGCCCGACCGCTACCGCACCCGGCACCGAAACGCGGTTGAAGTGCCACAGATTCGGGTGGTCCAGCAGCGAGCCGAACATCGCGACGTAGCGCTTGGACCGCACCGTGTCGGCGTCCGGGAGATGCTTGCGGAGGAATTTCATCGGCATGGTCGTCGCCGTCGGCGCTGCTTGCGTTCCATTCTATGATGACCGCTGTCATCTTCGGGTTCGTGTCGGGCGTTGTCCTACTTCAGGTCCAGCCGGATCTGCCGGCGACGCCCTGGCTCTGGCTCGCGCCCGTCTGTGTTGCGCTCGCGATCTGGCGGCGCGCACTCGCCGTACCCGTCGCGATCGTCGCAGGATTTCTCTGGGCTGCCGGATTCGCCCAGATGCGCATGGCCGACCGGCTCGCACCAGAGCTGGAAGGTCTCGACCTCGAGATCGTAGGCGTCGTCGCCGGGCTGCCGGCGATCGGCGAGCGCGGCACGCGCTTCGAGTTCGAAGTGGAAAGCGCGGGCGCGAAGCTGCCGCAGAAAATTCTGCTCTCCTGGTATCGCAGTGCGCTTGCTCCCGCGGCCGATTCGCTGCCGGCGCTGCTCGAAGGCGGCGTTCATGCCGGCGAGCGCTGGCGCTTCACGGTCCGGCTGCGCCGGCCGCACGGCAATCTGAATCCACACGGATTTGACTACGAAGCCTGGCTGATCGAGCGCGGCATCGGCGCGACCGGGTACGTCCGGCCCAAGACCCATCCGCTGCGTCTTGGCGTACGCACCACGCCCGCCGATCGCATCGAGCAGGCGCGCGAGCACGTGCGCGACCGGTTCAAGCGCCTGCTGGGGGAAACGCCGGCGGCGGGAATCCTCGCCGCGCTCGCCGTCGGCGACCAGCGCTCGATCTCGAACGAAGAATGGCGGCTCTTCAATCGCACCGGCGTCACGCACCTGATGAGCATCTCGGGATTGCACGTGACGCTCGTGTCGGGCTTGTTCGCCTGGCTGGTCGCGGCGCTCTGGCGCCGCGTGCCGGCGCTCGTCCTGGCACTCCCGGCGCGCAAGGCGGCGGCGCTCGCAGCGATCCTTGCCGCGCTCGGCTACACGCTGATCGCGGGCTTCGCCGTGCCGGCGCAGCGCACGTTCTGGATGGTGACGGTGGTCGCGCTCGCGCTCTGGTCGGGGCGGATCTCGACGCCGTTGCGGACGCTTACGCTCGCGCTCGGCGTCGTGGTCGTGCTCGATCCATGGGCGGTCCTGGCGGCCGGGACCTGGCTCTCGTTCGGCGCCGTGGCGCTGATCTTCTATGTCGCGACCACGCACGGAACCGGGCGCGAGAAGTGGCGCTGGCTGAAACAGGCGCTGGGCACCCAGTGGGCGGTCACGCTCGGGCTCGCGCCCGCCACGCTGTTCCTGTTTTCGCAGATCTCGATCGTCGGGCCGCTCGCCAACGCGGTCGCGATTCCGCTCGTATCGATGGCCGTAACGCCGCTTGCGCTCGTCGCCGCAGTGCTGCCGTTCGACTTCATCGCGCAGATCGCGGCCTGGCTGCTCGAGTGGATGATGCAGTTTCTCGAATCCTGCGCGGCGCTGCCTGCCGCGGTCTGGCAGCAGCACGTGCCGCCCGCGTGGAGCACCGCGCTCGGACTTGCAGGCGTCGCGTGGATGCTCGCGCCGCGCGGCGTTCCGTGGCGAGTGAGCGGGCTTGCGCTGCTTGCGCCCGCATTGGCGCTGCGCCCGGCGCTGCCTGCGCCGGGCGAGGCCTGGATCACGACGCTCGATGTCGGTCAGGGCCTCGCCGTCGTCGTGCAAACGGCGAGCCGCACGCTGCTCTACGATGCGGGGCCGCAGTTTTCGCCCGGCAACGACAGCGGCGAGCGCGTGATCGCGCCTTACCTGCGCGCGATCGGCATCGCGCGGCTCGATACGCTGATCGTGACGCACAACGATATCGACCACTCCGGAGGCGCCTCTTCGGTCGTCGAGAATTTCGAGGTTGACGAGCTGCTTGCGTCGCTCTCGGCCACGCACCCGCTGCGCTCGGCGGTGCCGGATTCGCGGCCGTGCCACCGTGGCAGGGAATGGCAATGGGACGAAGTGCGTTTCGCGCTGCTGCATCCGGCGAGGGACGATCCGGTGCCGCGTAAGACCAACGATCTATCGTGCGTGTTGCGCGTGTCCGCAGGAAAGCGCTCGATGCTGCTCACCGGAGATATCGAGCGGACCTCCGAAGCGCTGCTCGTCGCGCGTTCGGCTCAGAGCCTGCGCGCGGACGTCCTGCTCGTGCCGCATCACGGCAGCAAGACCTCGTCCAGCGAGGAATTCCTCGCTGCGGTCGGGCCGTCGACGGCAGTCGTCCCGGTAGGCTATCGCAATCGTTTCGGCCACCCAGACGCGGACGTGCTCGCCCGCTATGCTGCGCTGCGCGCGCGAGTGCTTCGGACCGATCGCGATGGCGCAATCACCGTGCGGCTCGGCGCGGCCGGGGTCAGCGCCGATACCGAGCGCGAACGCAGGCGCCGCTACTGGCACGCGCGCGGGGATCAGGAACATAATAGGGGCGCGGAATTCCCCGCGAGTACTTCCAGGAGATGATCATGGCGAGCAAAGGCGGCGGTGCGGTCTATCGGGTCGTAGACGTGATCGGCACCAGCCCGAATTCTTGGGAAGACGCCGCGCGCAACGCGGTGAAGACCGCCTCGTCTTCGCTGCGCGATCTGCGCATTGCGGAAGTCATCAAGCTCGACGTCAAGGTCGACGCCGGCAAGGTGACGGCGTTCCGCGCGCGGCTGGCACTGTCGTTCAAGTACGAAGCCTGAGGAGGTGAGCGTTCGCGGGAGGACCGTGCGGTGCGCCTCGCCCGCGGGGCTGCATCGCATGGCCTACCTCGAAAGGGGTGACCCGAAGAACGAGCGGGTCCTCGTCTGTGTTCACGGCCTGACGCGCGCCGCGCGCGATTTCGAGCGCCTGGCGCAGGCGATGAGCGACCGCTACCGCGTCGTCTGCCCGGACGTCGCGGGCCGCGGCGACTCCGATTGGCTCGCCGATCCCGCGCTCTACACGATCCCGCAATACGTCGCGGACATGGTCACGCTGATCGCGCGGCTCGACGTGGAAAGCGTGCACTGGGTCGGCACGTCGATGGGCGCGCTGATCGGCATGTTCCTTGCCGCGCAGAAGGGAACGCCGGTGAGCCGGCTGGTGATGAACGACGCAGGGCCGGTCATCACGCGCGCGTCGCTCGAGCGGATCGGCACGTATGTCGGCGTCTGGCCGCCGCTGCCGACGATCGAGGCGGCGGAGCAATACGTGCGAACGGTGAGCGCGACGTTTGGTCCGCACAGCGACGCGGATTGGCGCTTCCTCACCGAGGTCGTAGTGCGCCGGAACGCGGATGTTGGTTACCGCATGCACTATGACCCGCGTATCGCCGAGCCGTACAAGAAATCACTGCCCGAGAAAGATCTCGAGTTCTGGTCGGTGTGGGATGCGATTCGCTGCCCGACTTTCGTCTTGCGCGGGGCTGATTCCGACCTGCTGACGCGCGAGACGTGTCGGGCGATGGAAGCGCGCGGACCGAAGGCCAAGGTCGTCGAAATTCCCGGCGTCGGGCACGCGCCGACGCTGTTGCACGAGGATCAGATCCGGATCGTGCGCGAGTTTCTGCTTTCCTGACCGGGCGCGCCGGCGGTGTTCGGCAGCACGGTGTTGACTATTAGTCAATATAATTGTCAAATAGTCAACATGCTGCATGCCTATGAACCCGTGCGGGCGCTGTGCGGGAGCGAAGCCCGCTTTCGGCTGCTCAGGGCGCTGTACGAAGACCCGAGCAGCGCGTTTCATCTTCGCGGCCTTGCGGCTGCGGCCCGGGTCGATCCGGCGCAGGCCCACCGTCTGCTGCGCGATTTCGTGGCTGCGGGACTTTGCCGGCAGACCGAGGACGCGCCGTTCAAGAGATACCAGGCAACCATCGAGCATCCGCTGGGCAGGGCGCTTGCGGAAACATTTGCACCGGCGCGCCCGGTGGATCGCCCGGAGGAGCCGGACATCGATCTCGAGCAAGCGCCGGTGTTGCGCTCGCTGTTGTGGACGGGCCGCACGCGAACGCGCATTCCCGCCCGCGAGGCGTTCAAGCACTACGAGAACAACTGGTCGCTGGTTCGAGATGCCGAGATGGGGCCCCGAGAGAAGCGGCTGCTCGAGCGGCTGAAGCGGGACTATGGGCACGGATTGATCAATGGGTGAATGGAAGCGCCCGCTGCATCGGCGGATCGCCAAGATCCTCGCACTGATGAATGCCGAGTTTCTCGAGCAGGCGCAATGCTACTTCGGCGGCGGTACGCAGCTCGTCATGTCGCACCGCGAGTTCCGGGAATCGCGCGACATCGACTTTCTGCTGTCCTCGCAGGAGGGGCTGCGCATGCTGCGCGAAACGCTCGGCGAGCGCTCGCTGGGGCGCATCTTCAAGGGCAAGATCAATCTTGCCCGGGAGGTGCGAGCCGACCGATATGCAATTCGCACCTTCATTACGGAAGACCCTGCGGCAGAGCCGCTCAAGTTCGAGATCGTCGTCGAGGCGCGCATCGCGCTGAACGGCGCGATGGAGGATACGCTCGGTGTTCCTTGCCTCAAACTACCCTGGGCAATCGCCGAGAAGCTGTTGGCGAATGCGGACAGGGGGCGCGCGAAGGAGTACAGGACGCGCGACGTTATTGACCTCGCGTTTGTCAGCCTGGATGCCGACAAGACCGCATTTCTCGCGGGCTATGAGCTCGCCCAGCGGGCTTACGGCCAGGTCATTCTCAGAGAGCTCGACGAGGTTCTGAAAATGCTCGATCTCGACTCGAAGTACCGCGCGCAGTGCGTGGCCGACCTGCTCATCACGGACGGCAAAGCGCTCAAGGAAGGGCTGGAGAGGCTGCAACAGTTCAGGCGTGTGCTGCGAAAGCACGCGCGGGCGGCCAGGGCCTGATCCGCTGCGGCGGCTCGCCGCGTTCAGGTTCCTTCCGGGTTCGGGATCTGCAGCCTTAGCTGCCGTCGGCAGCAGCCATCGCCGCGTCATACGAAGGCGTGCCCGGCGCGGGAACCGTCCAGAAGTAAACGTCGCGCCCGTCGATCTCCAGCGTCTGCTCCGGCTTCCAGGTTCCCATGTTGAAGGCATGCGAAACGATGCGCGTGCCCGGCTTCAACTCCTTCAACAGCTTCGGCAAGAGCTTCAGGTTCAACTTCGGCAGGAGATAGAGCGTGATCACCGTCGCGTCGCTGAGGTCCGACTCGAACAGATCCGCGTTGACGAAGCGCACGCGCTCGCCGACGCCAGCCTTGATCCGGTTTTCATTCGCTTCCTTGATCCGCTCCGGATTGATTTCGATGCCAATGCCGCGAGCGATGCCGTACTTGCGCGCCGCGGCGATCGGAATCCGGCCGTCACCGGAGCCCAGGTCGTAGAGCACGTCACCTTTGCCGACCTTGACCGCCTTGAGCATCGCGTCGACAACCCTGTGCGGCGTCGGCACGAATCCCACGTCGGGGACACGCGGTTCCTGTGCGCCGACGCAGAGGGCAAAGGACAACAGGAACGAAGCGAAGGCAGTAGCTCGTAACATCAATTTGTGCGGTGGCGTGCGCGTCACCCGCGCCGGTTCGGCGCGTTCCAGTTCGCTTCCAGGTTCGAGATCAGCGCCGGGCTGAAGTGGCAGTGCGCCTGCTCGCGCGTGTAGATCGCCATGTAGCGGCGGAACGCATCGAGCGGCTCCTCGCCGGCGCGAAACGCGCGGCGGTTGCTGGCGGCGCTCACCACTCCGGAACTCGTCAACAGGTTCACCATCCGCTCGATTTCCGCGTCCATCGCTTCCGGCGCGACGATCGAATCGCAGATCAGACGCCCTTCCGGGCTGTCGCATTCGATGCGCAGCTCGGCGAGGATCGCCTGGCGCGCGATCCGGTCACCGACATGGCGCGGCAGGCGCAGGTTGGCGGCGCCCGGGATGATTCCTTCCTTGCGCGCGGGCAGCGTCATATACGCGTCGCTGGCAGCAATCACGTGGTCCATCGTCAGCAGCTTCTGGCAGTGGCCGCCGATTGCAAATCCTTCGACCGCGGCGATCCATAGTTTCTCGATCGAGTCCTCTTCCGGAGGGACGTCGGGCTTTGCTAGGCCGCGATAGAACTTGTTGACGAGACCGAAGTCGCGGATCAGGTACCAAAGGTAGCGGATTTTTCCCTGGTAGAGGTGCGTCAGGTTGATTCCGGCGCCGAACAGACGCCGCCCCGCGTACTTCGGATGCTCGACGGTTCCGCCGCGCAACACGCAGACCTCCGTGCGCGGATCGAGCAGCGCGAGATCGACCGCGGTCTCGAGGCCGGGGATCGTCGTTTCGTCCTCGGCGTTTAGAAAGCGGGGATTGCGGATCGTCAGCACGCAGGCCTTGCCGGAGCGCTGCAGGCTGACGCCGGGAAGGTCGAGCTGGCCGGTACGATCGAATTCCGCGAAACGCGCGCTCGAATCGGCGCGCGGCAGCAGCATCGCATGGCACAGGTGCATTCCCGAGCGCTCGTCGGCGAGGATGTGCGAGAAGAACAGGCCCTGGTCGATCTCGAGGCCGTCCTTGTCGCCCTGCAAATAGCCGGCTTCCGCGGCGAGCGCCTGCTCGCTGGGGACGAGGCCCGGGAACTCGACGCTCGCGCGGCGACAGAGCTCGTCAATGCGCACGAACTGCGTGCGGCCGGACGTAAGGACGTCGTAAACGCGCGCGGCATGTGCGCGCAGGAACCGCACGCGCCCAGCGCGGGCAGGACCGAAGAGGTCCGCCGCCGCTGCCGCTTGTTCCGCGGAGCGCTTCGCCTTCGACGGCAGTTTCGCGCGCAGCGCCTCGGCGCGAGTCCAGAAGGCGCTGAATGCGGCGCGATCGGCGTCGAAGTCGCCGCCGGCCGCGGGTGCGGAACTGTGCCACTGCTCGATTTCGCTGCGCGGTACCATGCGGTCTTTCGAGTTTACTCCGGGACCATGAAAGCATTCACGCCGACCGCCCGCTCCCGCATCAAGCGCCTGGCCAAGCGCGCGCACTACGATCGCGAATCCGTATACGCGATCCTCGACGCGGGCTTCGTCTGCCACATCGGCTACGTGATCGGCCGCCAGCCGTACGTGACGCCCACCGCGTACTGGCGAGAAGGCGATTCGGTCTACTGGCACGGTTCGTCGAAAAGCCGGATGCTGCTCGCGCAGGAGAAATCTCCCGAGATTTGTCTCACCGTGACGCTGCTCGACGCGCTGGTGGTCGCGCGCTCGGGCTTTCACAAGTCGGTCAACTATCGCTCCGCGATGCTCTACGGCAAGCCTTACAAGATCGAGAAGCCCGAGGAAAAGCTCGTGAAGATGGAAGCGTTCGTCGAGCGCGTCTACCCGGGGCGCTGGAACGGGCTGCGGCCGGTCACCAAGCAGGAGCTGAAGGCGATGACCGTGCTCGGCATGCACATCGAGGAGGCGTCGGCGAAGATCCGCACCGGCCCGCCGATCGATGACGAGGAAGACTACGCATTGCCGATCTGGGGAGGACTGGTGCCGATCCGGCAGGTGGTCGGCGAGCCGGTCGATGATGGGCGGCTCGCGCCCGGCACGGGTGCGCCGCCGCGCGTGACACTGTAAGAGGAAGGGGGCTGCATGGAGAAGGATCTCACGCCAGAATGCGTCGTTGCGACGCTCGCTGCGCAGGGCGTCGTTAGCGAATCGGCGCGCGCGCAGAAGTACGCCGCGCTGCTCTCCGCGGTTCTGAAGGCGGCGGCGCCCGGATATGCGCGGCTTGCATTCGAGGAGGAACCGGCAGGCTTCACCGCGGAGCAGAGGAGGAACGCACCGTGACGCCGGAGGCGATCCTCGAGCTTTCCGCGGCGCAACTGGCGCGCGCGATCCGCGAGAAGCGCGTCACCTCCGTTGCCGCGACGGAAGCCGCGCTCGGGCGCATGAAGGCCGTGCATCCGCGGCTGAACTGCCTCGTTCGCAGCGACGACGAGCTTGCGCTCGCCGCCGCGCGCCTCGCCGATCAGGATCTCGCGCGCGGTGCGCTGCGTGGACCGCTGCATGGCGTACCGATGGCGCACAAGGACATGTACTACCGGCGCGGCGTGATCTCGGCGTGCGGCTCGAAGATCCTGAGCGAGCGGCCGGCGCCTTCGACCGCGACCGTGCTCGAGCGGCTGGACGCGGCAGGCGCGATCCAGTTCGGCGTTCTCAACATGGTCGAATTCGCGTTCGGTCCGACCGGCCATAACTGGCATACCGGCCATTGCCGCAATGCGTGGGATCCGGCGCGCATTACCGGCGGCTCTTCATCCGGCTCGGGCACCGCGGTGGCCGCGCGCGGGACGTTCGCCGCGCTCGGCTCCGACACCGGCGGATCGATCCGGCTGCCGGCGCACTTCTGCGGGGTCTCCGGGATCAAGCCCACATACGGCAGGGTGTCGCGCGCAGGCGCGATGCCGCTGTCGTTCTCGCTCGACACGGTCGGGCCGCTCGCTCGCACGGTCGAGGATTGCGCGCTGCTGCTCCAGGTGATTGCCGGCGCCGACGCCCGCGACCCGACTTGCGAGACGCGGCTGGTTCCGGACTATGTCGGCGCGCTCGAGCGGCCGATCGCCGGCCTGCGGATCGGTCGGCCCAAACAGTTCTTCTACGACGAGTGCGATCCGGAGATCGCCGCCGCGATGCAGGCCTCGCTCGAGACGTTCCAGCGCCTGGGCGCGACCGTGATCGACGTCGACATGCCCGACATTGCGCCATGGAACGCCGCGAGCACGATCGTCATTTCCGCCGAGGCGGCGGCCTACCACGGCAACTGGCTAAGAACGCGCCCGCAGGATTACTCCGAGCAGGTACGCGGCAGGCTCGAGCAGGGGCTCGCGGTTGCTGCGGCGTCGTACCTGGACGCGCTGCGCATGCGCGGCGTTGCGTTGCGGGAATTCTGCGCGCAGGTGCTCTCCAAGGTCGACCTGCTGCATGCGCCCGTCGTGTCGTTCCAGACCCCGACCATTGCCGAGACGGACCTCGGTGCGGGGCCCGAGGCGGTCGCGATGCTCGGCAAGACGACGCGGCTGACGCGGCCGGTGAACCTGCTCGGCGTGCCGGCGGTGTCGGTGAACGCCGGGTTCACGAAGGCGGGGATGCCGATCGGCATGCAGCTGCTCGCGCGGCCCCACGACGATGCGACCGCGCTTCGCGCCGGGCATGCCTACCAGCAGGCGACCGATTGGCACAAAAGGGCTCCCGCCGCGTAATCCGGCGGGGCTACACTGGCAGCGAGGGGTACGTTTTCCGATCGAGGAGATGCCATGGAGAACCCGCAAACACCGTCGTCCGACAGCATCATCCGGCAGGCGAGCGAGTCGGTACGTGCAGGAATCGGCATTCGCGAGCGCGTCCATGACCTGACGCTCGAGGCGCTGCGCAGCCGCCGCTTCGACTCCAAGGCTGTGCGCGAAGTCGTGCAGGCAGTGAGCGAAGGAATCGCGCTCGGCGCCGAGTCGAGCCGCGCGGAGGTGAGGCAGTCGCTCGCGGATGCGTTTCGCGGCCTCGACGAGGCGCTGCGCAAGTCCGCCGAGGCGGGCCAGACGGCGCTGCGCCAGATCGTCGCCACCGGGCGCGGATTCACCGAGAACGACCTCAAGGCCGCGCTCGCCAGCATGAAGCGGCTGGAGGAGGATTTCCTGTCGACGGTGACGCAGGTCGCCGACGCGGCCGGAAAGACGGTTCAGCCCGAGCTGCGCGCGGTGCTCAGCGAAGCGCGGCGCACCGGCACCGAGACCGGTCGCCAGGTCGCGTCCACGCTGACCGAGTTCGCGCAGCGCGCGTCGGTCGCCTCGCTCGACGTGACGCTCGCAGGCCTGCAGGCCGCAGGCGAGTTTGGCGCGCGCTTCGCGCTGCTGGCGGCCGGCGTGCTCGGCGGCATCGCCGACGCGATCCGCAAGCCCGAAAGCGAATCCTCCACCAAGAAACCGGTCTGAGGCTACGGCGTGCTGCGCGAAACGCTCAGCGCGATGCGGGACCTCCCGCGGCTGCACCAGATCAGCTCTGTACTGATCCGGCACGGCCTGGGCGGGTTCGTGCAGCGCATGGGCATTGCCGGCATGCTCGAGCGCGCCGGCCAGATCCTGCGCTGGGGCGAAGCGAGCGAGTCGGTGCGCCTCGAGCCGGCGCAGCGCGTGCGCATCGCGCTGGAAGAGCTCGGCCCGACGTTCGTCAAGCTCGGACAGGTGATGGCGACGCGCGTCGACCTGTTTCCGCCGACCTGGATCGCCGAGTTCGAAAAATTGCACGCCGAGGTGCCCGCGGTGCCGTTCGAGGAGCTGCTGCCGGATCTCGAGCGCTCGCTCGGATGCTCGCCGTTCGAGGTGTTCCGTGATCTGGAAGCGCATGCGAGCGGCTCGGCCTCGATCGCGCAGGTGCATCGCGCGAAGCTGCAGGACGGCACGCCGGTCGTGCTCAAGATCCGGCGTCCCGGCGTGCGTGCGACGGTCGAAGCCGACCTGCGCATCCTGCGCCAGCTGGCCGAGCTGATCGAGTCCGAGATTCCCGAGGCGAGGCGCTACCAGCCGGTCGAGATCGCCAAGCAGTTCGCGCATGCGCTCGAGCGCGAGGCCGATTTCGCCACGGAGACGCGCAACATCGAGCGTTTCGCGAAGAATTTCGAGGGCGATCCGCACATCGTGATCCCGAAGGTGTACCCGCAGTGGACGAGCGAGACGCTGCTCGTCCAGCAGCACGTCGAGGGCATACCGGCGACCGATCCCGCTGCAGTGGCTGCCGCCGGCCTCGATCGCCAGGTGCTCGGCGCGCGTGCGGCCGAGGCGTTTCTCAAGATGATCCTGGTCGACGGGTTCTTCCACGCCGATCCGCACCCGGGAAACGTCTTCTACCTGTCCGGGAACCGCATCGTCGTCATCGACTTCGGCATGGTCGGGCGCCTGTCGCTGCAGCGACGCAAGCAGGTCGTCGACCTGCTGACGGGCGTCGCGCGCATGGACGAGGAGCCGATGCTGGAAGTGCTGCTCGA
>Ga0075421_100000333_pt1 | contig 47506 bp, 40 predicted proteins | sample SoiMetdeltSBSDD5_FD_75292 | JGI IMG/M metagenome (GOLD analysis project Ga0075421, IMG submission 75292) | Bulk soil microbial communities from a Populus tree surrounding site in Tennessee, USA - Soil MetaG P. deltoides SBSDD5 | ecosystem: Environmental > Terrestrial > Soil > Tree plantation... | reverse complement strand
GGAAACGACCCGGATCAGTTTTTCTCGCTCTTCGGCTTTCAGATGGACGGCATGTTTTTCATTAGTCATCCGCCCATCTTAGCCGGTACCCTACAACTTAATCAAGTTGGTGTACTAGTGATGGCGCGGAGGTCTTGGAGCATATTGATTAGCTAGCGCTGCTTGTCGTTGAAACGTCAATTTCAGAGTTGCTCCCATGCCCTTTGATACGCTGTTAGCCCATTTGCCGGAAAGGTCGGAGGCGGATCAATTTTCTGCCAGCCGGCCGGATCGAGGAACTGGCCCGTTTTAAACCGCCACGCATTCCGGCCATGCCGGACATAGACGAACGTACCCGGATTCGACAGTCGCGTTAGGCGTTTGCCGCGTTGAAGCGCTTGCTTCAAAAATCCGGCGTCCTCAGCCAGATTTACTTCCGGATAGCGCAAGCCGTCCGTGATCAAGCTTTTACGAAAGACCAGCGTCCCTCCATGCGTATCCCCTACGAACATGCGCTGATGCAGTTGAGGGTGCAGCGTCCAAAACTGACCACCCGGCAGTTCCAGCATGTATGAGTTTTCAAGTCCGGTCAGATCGGCCTGTTGAGCGAAGATCGGCTCCACTTGATAGCTCAAGCGATTAGGCGCGTACCAATCGTCGTCGTCCCAGTGGGCAATGAGTTCCCCGCGCGCCTGGCGGCAGGCAAAGTTGCGCTTGGCGCCGAGGGAGGTGCGCGACTCCAAACGGAAGTAGCAGAGACCCGGCGCCTCAGCGACGAGGTCGCGGATGGCATCGTTGCCATCATCCACAATCACCAACTCTTTGTTCGGGTAGTCCTGTGATAGGAAAGACTGTATCGCAGATGGAATAAACGCCCGCCGATTGTGTGTGGGCATAATACAGGAGACCAGAGGCCAGGAAGCGACGGCCGTTCCCGCTGGCTGGCCTGGAAAATCATTGCCCAGCAGACGTTGGATCTCGCTAGTTTCCAGGGCTTGCCAATACGCGCCGTGTGTTTGCTTGGGGCTGACATTGTGGCTGTGAATGAACCCCACGTGAAATGTGTGATCAGGCAGCGCGATCATCTTCGAGTTGGCGTCACTCCAGATAAAGCGTGCATCTTCGCCGATGTTGACATCAGCGAAGCGATGGTTGGTCCAAAATGACCGGGTATAACACAACGAACTGCCGGATAACCAAAAGCGCTGCTGAGAGGGATAGCTATATTGCCACGCCCGATGGCTGACCACATCGTAGAACAGTAGGTGATTGAGGCCAACGACCGCGGCTTTCTCGCGCCGCAGTGCTTCGACTTGGTAGCTGATGCGCCGCGCCGCGTGCCAGTCATCGTCATCCCAATGGCAAATGATTTCGCCCCGCGCCGCCTCACAAGCCCGGTTGCGTTTCGCGCCGACCGTCAGTCGTCCGGGGAGGCGCAGATATTGAATTCGATCATTCTGGGGCACCAAGTCGCTAATGGGATCGGTGCCATCGTCCACGATGATTAACTCTTTGTTCGCGTAATCCTGCCGTAAGAAGTACTCAATTGCCTGCGGTATAAAGGTCCGACGATTGTGTGTAGGCATGATGCAAGAGACCAGCGGTTCAGCGGATCTAACCGTTAGACTCGCTGAAGGGGTTAGGGGTGCATATCCCTGTGGCTCAAGGTGAGAAGCAGAATCCGGAGCGAGGGTGAGCGAAGGTAGCGGCTGTTGAATCTGGATCAACTGACGTGGCGCAAAGTGCTCGCAAACATCGCCACGACAATGCGACTCATAACCCGCGCGCTGGTTCAGTAACCGGAGCGCGCAAAACTTATCCTGATACCGCCGCCTGCTCGCTTCAAAACGCAGGCGTTCTTCTCGTTGACGGCGCAGCGTAAAGCGTGAGCGGTAGACGTAAGCGGCGCAGGCCCATACCCCACGCCAGCCCGCGCGTGCAGCGCGAATGTTGTAATCCATCTCCCAACACGGGCCAAGACCGTAGCCCTCATCCGCTGCGCCAATTGCTTCAACAACTTCCCGGCGCACCACATAGCAGAAATCTGCCAAGCTATGTAGCGGTTCTAAAGCCCGCCATGCCGCGCCGAAGCGGCGCGCGGCTTCTTCGGCTGTGCGCGCAATCGCCGGAGGTTCGCCGCGCTCACGCGGAAATGCGCCTTGCTCGTTCCACACATGATTGGTAGAGGGACCGGCGAGGCCGTGGTGCGGGTCGGCGTCGAGCGCGGCGAGCAAATAATCCAACCAGTTTGGCGCGACGAGTGAACCGCTTTCGAGCAGGACGTAGACATCCGCTTCCACGGCGGCCACGAGACGATTGAAGCACGCGGCCATGCCACGCGGTTCTGCGGTGCCTGATTGTTGCAGGTCCTTCAAATCTGCTAAAGCCCGGCGCGTTTCTTCGTCCGGACCGTCCGGCAAGAGCAGCAGGTTTAGGGGAAGCAAGGTATTCGCCTGTACGCTGGCTAGAGTCGCGCGCAGGCGCTCGGGTTCGGCATGGACGTGGACGCCCAGGCAGATTCGCTTCATGATTTTTGCCTTTATTCGGCAGCCTCAGACATTTAACGCCTTCAACACAGTTTAGATTCCAGCCATTGCCGTCTGGCGGCTGAGAATATCGGTCGCCAGCAACAGCGTGGCGGCATCCGACGGTTTTTCAAATAGGCCGCCGAAGTGAATGCTCACAAAGCCGCACGGATTGGCGGCGTAGTCATAGCCAAACAGGCCGCCCGGCAAGCCATCAAAGACAGGATAGAAATAGCGATTGGTGGGCAACGCCAGCACCTTGTCCTGAGCAAACGTGGCTGCAATCAATCCCTGATCCCAACTCATGGGGTCAACCCTTTGCGGCGAGACACGCGTGGCGTGAGATGCAATCTGGTGTGGGTCCTTGGCGTTGCGCATCCAATAGAGTCCTGAGTTGAATGTTCCGGTCGGCAACGGGCGGCGTGCCCCGGCTAGCCAATCCCAGAGGGGAAGGTAGCGCTCCGTGTAATCGGCGTCGGCGGCAAAGACGAGGTCACAGCGTTGGAAGTTGTCCAACGCCTGCTCGACCGAGGCCAGAATAAAAACATCGTCGTCCATCAGGCAGAATTCAGTTGGCGGATATAAGAGACAGACACAGAGCTTCATGACAAAGAAATGTTGCCGGACGAATTCAACTAAGGAAGGTTGACCAAGCGAACGGAGGCGTTGGGCAACGGCCTCCAGCGGCACAATTTCAGCGAAAGGCAACCATTCACTAAAAAGCCGGCGGGCGGCTGGTGACCATTGATTCTCACCGAAGAGATAGACCTGCGCCGGCCGATAGCCATTCAGCAGCATGCTGTAGAGGCAGATGATCGTTCGCCACGGATTTTTTCCACTGCACAAGAGCTTAAGCGCCGGGCCATTGGGTTGAGACATGGCCCGCATGGCGATCTCGCGGAATGGCGAGAGAATCTCGGCGGCGCTTGGAGGCCACCCCAGTCTTTCCAGGCGCGCGCCCCACAGCCACCCTCCCCGAGCCTGCCATTGGGCAATCTCCAGCTCCTCAGCCGCCGCCACGGAGATTTCATTTCTTTGTAGCCGATGCGCGCTCCGGTCGGCATGGATGACCACGCCGTTGCGCCGGATGATCGAGCCATCATCATCCCAAAAAATCAGCCGGCCGGCCTGGTGAATGCGCAGCCGGAAGACAAGGTAGAACTCACGCATCTCGCCGCTCTGATGATCCACGGCGACCTTTAATTGGCCTTGGAAGAACTGACGCCAATCAATCATCCAGCCCAGTTCGTCGCCGACCATTTCCCAGAATGGCTGCGGCTGGAACGGCATGCGTGGCAGGTTCCAATCCGGCTCCGAGACCCACCGGTTATCTTTTTGTTCAACCGGACAAGGCCAGGAACACTCAAGGATTTCAAAGGGCGGGGTCAGCATGCTGAATTTCTGAGGGCGTAGAATGCGGGTGCAATAACTGTGACATGAGCTGAAGCGCGGCGCCATCCGAAGGCTTTTCTGCCAGCCCACCGAAATGAATGCTGGTGAAGCCGCACGGGTTGCGCTGGTAATCGTAGCCGAGCAGGCCGCCGGGCAAGCCATCGAACAAAGGGAAGAGATATTGTTGGCTGGGCAGTCCGGCGGTTTGACGATGCGCGTAGGCCATGGCAATAAAACCCTGTTCCCAAAGATAGGGCGCGTGGGGATTGGGCCGGGCGCGCAACGATTGCGCTGCCAACCACCGCGCCTCATCTACCCGGCGAATCCAATATAAGCCCGCATTGAACCGCGCGGTACGGAGCGGGCTGGCGGCACCATTCATCCAGCCCCAGGTGGAGAGATACCCAGCCCCCAGGTCTTGGTCCGGGGTATAAACGAGGTCGTTCTTCCGGAAAAGCTCAAGCGCTTCATCCAGTCGGTCAAGAATAAAGACGTCGTCGTCAATGACGCAGCACTCGTCCGGCGGGTAAAGCAGCGCAATACACATCTTCATGACAAACCAGAATTGCCGGGCCAGGCTGGATAAGCGCGCCGCCTGCAAGGTGTTGAGATGGCTGATGACTTGATTAACCGGGATGACTCGCGCGAATGGCAACAGATTCGCAAATAGACTCCGGGTTCGGTCCGGCCATTGTTCTTCGCCAAAAAGATAGACTTGCGTGGGGGTGTAGCCGTTGAGCACGAGACTGTAGAGGGAAACGATCGCTCGTAGCGGTGTCTGTCCGTTTGTATAGAGCTTCAATGGAGGACCATTCGGCTGGCTTAAGCGCCCAAGCACGTGCGCCAGGTAGGGCTGTAGGAGCGCCGTTGGCTGTGCCTGATGATCTTGCTCCCCCAGGCTCAACCGCGCCGCCCACAACCATCCCCATCCGAACTGCCATTGAGCAACTTCCAAGACATCGCCGGCCTGCACGTTAATTTCGTGCCGCGTGAGCGCATGCGCGCTCGGGTCCGCATGCAGAATTTCGCCGCGCCGGCGGATGATACAGCCGTCATCGTCCCAAAAAATTAACCGGCCGCTCTGCCGCAGGCGCAGGTGAAAGACGAGGTGGAAACCACGCATCTCACCGCCCATGTTGTGCGCCCACCATTTAACCCCGCGCTTGAAGCTCTCGCGCCAATCAATCTGCCAGCAGACGTGATCGTCTATGACTTCAACCCGCAACTCCGGTAGGCATGGCATGGCGGGCGCATCCCACTCCGGCGCGGAGGTCCAGTGGCGGTCTTGCTGCTCCACTGGGCGCGGCCAGGAACAATGGATGATGTCGAAAGGCGCTTCAAGCACCGGTGATTCTCCTTTCACTTAATTTCTCCCCCTGCGGTATGAACCGGCGGCAGTTGTAGGTGGGCCTGATGCAGGAGGCGAGAGGCTGGGGATTGAGTGACATCTTATGCCCTTTGTCAGGTTATGATTGATCCTGATCCTCAAGACAGGCGAATAATTGCGTTATACTCGTCGCTCATGATCGCTCTGTCCCTACCCTGCTTGTTGGCTTGGACGATCTTCGAGCGCAATCTAGAGGAATGGCTACAGTATAGGGATCCATCACTCTTTTTCTATGCTGGCGACCGCTTTTGCTGGCGACTGCCCAGCCGCAATGGCTTCAACGACAGGATAATAGCCCAGCGCATCTCGAAGGGCAGTAGCAACTAATGTCCGCAGCAGTTCTATATTGACTTCAGACATAGCAAGCAGAAGCCCGTCACGGTACCGGACTTCTCCGTGCTCAACATCTAGCTCCAGGCAACCTCCAAGTAGGCCGGAATTAATCCGTGTAACCGCCTCACACATGGCATTCCAGTATTTTGAGGAAGCTTTTTCGCGATAGGCCACATATATAACAAGCCGCTTCGCAATACTCGAAACCGTAAAAAACACACCACTGAAATGCTTGTCGTCTGGAAGGGGGCAAATTATGAGTGTATACTCACCCGTAGATTGGACACGTGTTTCCCATCCCAATTCCAAACAGATTTGTTCAACTGCACTACGCCAAGCTGGTTCGTCAATCAGCATATCTTTTTTCATAAGCTTCTCCTTGTTACAGTCTATTAAAGTTTATTACTCATACGTAACATCCCAACTAATGACTTCAACTTCTTTGCCTTTGCCCATTGTCACTTTAAAGGGATAGCCACCAATCGCATGCTTGGCAATAAATTCGGCAACCTTCTTATCTATTTTCGCTGCAACTCTCTTGCCTTCCTGATCTAACAGATCGGGATGTGCATCATCAAGAACTTCTTGGAGTCTGGAGTTCTCCTTGCCCAAACCAATGAAGAGATTCTTCTCGTCGTTGAATGCGTTTCGGGCTTTCGCCTTAATTTCTCGAACTACAGCCGGTCGCTCTTCTTGGACTACTACGTCTTCTTTAGCAAGAATCGCTGCAGCAACTTTGACAGTCTTATCGGTAAAAACTTCTTTAAAATGAGACAACATGTTTCCCCAAGATACCACATGCCGTCGGTGCCATTCTGAGCCTTTGAACTTCCCCTCAACGTCTTTGAACTTCCCCTCAACGTCTTTGATATTTTTTGAGCCAGCTTGCGCTATATGAAGTCTCCTTAGCTCTCTTTTAGTTGGTGCCCGAAAGCTGGGGCGATCAAAGTTCATATCAGCTGTGCTGATTATGGAGTCAGGTCCACCTTTCTTCACCTTGTGTTTCGGCGCGCTCTTTTTTGGGCTAGCCTCGCCATAGACATGAACAGTTTCTTCATCAGTCGTAGTTGCATCCACTATCAACTCTAATCCAGAGAGTTTGAACTTGCTCTTGATAGTAGGCAGGCGTTTTCGTACTTGCTCCAAGTTCGGGTCAGGCATGCCTAGTAAGGCATCTGCTTCAGAAATGCCTAACTGGAGATCTTTTTGCTTCTGCGCCTCCGTCCGCGTATCGGGTTTATCCTTCTTCCCAAACAACCTCGCGAACAGCGCCTTGGCCTTGTTGATAATCCAGGCAATGGCGGTATCAAGCGCCTTGTCAACTTTATCCCACAGCTTGTTGATGACGCCCATAATCTTGCCCGCGACGTTGCCCAAGACAAACCCGGCGAGGAAGCTGATGGCCAGCGACAACAAGCCCGCCAAAATGTTTTCAACTTTGCTAGCGGCAGCGCCAATATTGCCCGCCGCGATGGCGACAATGGAGTTGATAAAGGCGGTGACCACCTGAATGATCTTGGAGATCTTTTCTATGAACACCTTGACGGTGTCGTAGATCGAGATGATGGCGGAGATAAAGCCGGCGCCGGGGATGAACATCGCAATGAGCTTCGGAATTGCCTTGGTGACCACTGTCTCTTTGATAAAGCCAATGATCCCGTCAATGATCATGTCTTTGAGGTTGGTGAGTTTGTCTTTGATGACCTCCCAGGCCGCGGCCGGCCCGCCCGTCACCAGCGCGACGATAACATCAAAGGCCTCTTCCAACCCCTTCATGATCAATTCGCCATTCGGGCCGAGCGCTTTCACGATCTTGCCGCGAATCTGCTCCCAACTCACCCCGAACACACTGAGCGCCAACTTGCCGAACTCCACTAGCGTGAGCGCCGTGGGGATATAAACGCCGGGCAACGAGCCGGCGAGCCAATTGAGCAGGCCGGCTTTCAGATGGGTGAGGAAGTTGGCGGCGAAGTTGGTGAAGCCGAGTTTGGCGGCCTTGACCAGGTTGCCCACAAAGGGCAGTGGATTCTTCAGGATGCTCTTGAGAGCCGCGCCGGTTTTCTTGATATATCCAAACGCGCCAGGGCTGACGACATCGAAGACAATCTCCAGCAGATTCCACATCGCGGTGACGCCCCAACTGACGAATTTGCCGAGGAAGCCCACGAAGACTTTACCCAACTTAATAAAGGCCTTGGGTATAAGGATGATGTCTTCGAGCGTGAGCGATTTGAACGCCGCGATAAACGATGGCGGTATCTGACTGACAATAGCCAAAAGCTGCGCGATGGTGCTTTGGAACCAGGCCCAGCAGCGTGGAATGGCTCTGGCCTGCTGCATTTTTTCCCAAACATCACCGAGACCGATCATCTTCATCAGCGGCCCCAGCAAAGTTTCCGCGCTACGCGGAACTGCCTCGCCCGTGATCGGGTCTTCGCCCAAAATTCCCTTGAGCAAGTTGTAGCCCTCTGTTCCTTCAGCCAGCTTCGCAATCGGAGGCAGGATCACGTCCTTGACAAGCTTGAGGATTCCGGGCGGCATCCCTTTGGCGAGACTGATGATGCGATCAATGGGCGAAGTAAAGATACGCTCGGCGCGGTCCCACACGCCGCCCGGGTCGAGAATGTCGGCTGGTTTCAGCGACTTAACGAAATCCATAAGGGCTTGTTTGATTGAGCTTCCAACCAGGCCGAGTGAGCGAATTTGTTGCTCCACCCAGGTCGCGACTTTTTCAAATGCTCCCGTGTTATTGAGCACTTGAGTGATCAGTCCCCCGCCAGGCAAAAATTCAATTAGGGCGCGCAGGATATTGGCCGGACTTGGGTCCACTCGGCTCATATTGATCGGGTTTACGCCCAGGATGATCGTGAACATCCTGAATCCCGGAATCATATTGGCCTTATCGGCAATAATATCGAGCGCCTCATCCTCAATCCCCCAGCGTTGCACCCGCGGCGTGCGGGTCCGCTCACGCACATTAAATGATGCGCCAAGCTGCACAGCGGCTGAAGCCTGATGCGCTTCGCGCTCATAGGGATCACTGTGAGTAATGGCCCAACGCTGGAGCATCGGTGCGCTCTGTTGTTGGATCACATGCGCCGTCTCATGCGCTATCAGGCCGAGGTCGGTGGCTTGTTCACCCCGGCCCAGAAAAATATGAGTGCCGTAAGTAAACGCCCGGGCCGATAATTTCCCAACTTTGTTCTGCGCCTGACTGTCGGTATGTACCCGGACGGATTGCAAATTCACTTGCAAGCTGTTTTCGAGTGTCTTGCGAATGGTTGGCGGCAAAGGCTCGCCGCCCTCCGACCCCTCGGGCACGGCACTGGGGGTCCCTGAACTGAGCCGCACGGCGGGCGGCCCGGCCACCGGCAGCCGGGGCGCAACCCGAACCACGCGCGGCGTGGGGGCGGGCGGCCGAACCGGGGTGGGCGTTGGCGCTTGCGTCCGTGAGGTGTCGGGTGGCATCGGTCTAATTCACTTCAACCATTTCGGTCGTTCGGCGCAACGGGCAGACCGCGCCCAGTTTGCGATATTCACGCCGCACGGCTGCTTCGAGATACGGGGTAGTCACCACGCCGCCGTTGTTAAGGGCGAGCAGTGTCGCGTGCAGCGCGGCATTACGGATTTGGCCGCCGGTCAACTCACAACGGTAGACGACCTCGCGCAAAAAGTTTGGCTCGATGCTGTGCCGCTCGGGCAAGTGTAGGTCCCAAATGGTCTGGCGCTCGGCGGCCTCCGGTGCGCGGAATTGCAGGATCAGGTCCATCCGCCGCTGGAACGCGCCGTCAATCCGGTCGGCGGCGTTGGTCGTGATGATCAGGAGGCCCTCATACGACTCAAGCCGCTGCAGCAAGTAATTGGTTTCGAGGTTGGCGTAGCGGTCGTTCGAACTCTGCACACCCGTGCGGGCGGTGAGCAGCGCATCGCCCTCATCCAGCAGCAAGATCACGCCCAATTCCTCCGCGCGCGCGAAGATCTGGCTCAAGTTTTTTTCGGTCTCGCCAATGTATTTACTGACGATGGACGAGAGATCAAGCCGATATAAATCCAGGTTCAGCCTCCCGGCCAGCACGCGCGCGGCGAGCGTTTTGCCGGCGCCGCTTGGCCCGGTGAAGAGGACGCGCACGCCGGCGTTCAATTGCGCCGCGAGCGCCGCGCCCACGGCGCCGCTTAATCGCTCACGATGACGGCAGCGACTCTCCAACAGCCGCAAGCTTTGGAGTGTTTCATCGTCCACGCACAGGCTGCGCCAACCGTCGGTGAGCGGTTCGACGAGCGCGGCCAATGATTCGAGCGCCTGGCGGTTCATCGCCCGGCTCGCCTCGCGGACATCGTCCGGCGTGGCGACGTTTCGCCCGGCGAGGAGCGCCTGCGTCCGGGCACGGCCGGCCAACCGGCGAATGTTTCCGCCCGTCATGCGGTATTGAGCACTCCACTGGTCGAGGTCGGCTGTTATGGATTCGCCCAGCGCGGCCAACCAGTGGCGGCGTCGGGCGGCCGCATCCGGCAGGTCAAGCGTCAACGTCAGCGCGCGCTCGAAGCCTACACCCGTCGCTGCGCCTTGGCGGCCCAATACGATGAATACGGGAGAGTTGCTGACCGGCAGTTCGGGTATCTCAACCAACTCACCTGGCCCCAGGTCAAAAATGAAAACCGGTAGCGCGTTCAGAAGTGTTGCGAGTGGACCGGCCAGTCGCCAGCGCGCGTACTCGTCCGCGCCGGCCGGATGGTGAGCCTGGATTTCGAGCAGGCCGCGCCCCAATTCCCGCGCGACCGCGCCCAGCAGGGTGCGCCGGCCGTTGTGCTGTGGCCCGCGAACGATGAGCACGCGCACCTCGCCCATTTGCAGCAGTCGAGGCAATGCGGCCGCTTGCGTGTGAACCGAATCTGGCGCGATGATTTCGTTGAGCGGGATGAACTGAAGGGGTGAACGATAGTGTAGGCCCGGCGCCGGAGTCGCGGGCACATCGCCGTGCGCGGCCTCCCACAGCGGCGCTGGAATGTGCAGCGCTTGTTCAGACCACGGCGCATGCGGGTCTAGGGGCTCAACGAGTCCGAGCGACTCAAGTTGCCGGACCGTCATTCGACCATCCGGATCGGCATCATTCGATGAAGCGAGGGCCAGAAGTGAGTTGATCGGTCGCCGGCCGCCGGGCGTGCCTTGCAGCGATTCGAAAATTGAGCCAAAACGTGAGTCTTCCTCGATTAGACCGGCGAGCATCCAGGCCGTGAGCGTGGCCTGGTTAAGTCCGGCGGCTGCGCGCAAGGCGCGCAGCGGTAAATGACTTGAAGCACGTGCTTCCCAGGACTCTATGGCTGCCTGCCAGATAGTCGAGGCTTCCGGTAGAGGGCAACCCTCCAATCCCCGGGCGGCTAACGTATTGTGATAGCTCCCCAGAAACGGGAACTGCTCCAGCGCGGCCTCCGGTGAGCCGAGCGCCAGACAAGTCTGCTCCAGCACGCGGAGGATGGCGGCGTAGAAATATAATTTGAAATGATTCGCTGGTGTCTGTTCCAGGTCATCAAAGTTGTTCATCGCTAGAATATGTTCCATTGCCTTTATGTCTTTGGTCAACGGCTGGAACGGATTTTAAAATTTTTAAAAATCCGCTCCATCCGTTGACCACTGAGCATCAATCTAATAAGACACCTCGCTAATCAAAATGAAAAGCGACATACCGACCAGCCGCCGGAACCCACCCCGGGTCGCGATCCAAACCGGACAGCCTGATCTCAATCGGCAGTTCGGCTAAAGAGAAGAACACATCCAGGTGAGCCGGCCTCACTTCCACTTGGGCGCTGTTCCGGCAGAGCAGTCCGGCCACGTCATCGTCATCGTTCAATCCGAGCGCCGAGTGCAACCGAGCGCGGATGAACGGTATTTGCGCTTCGACCCATTCGCGCGCGGCCTGGGCTGATCCGTCCGGTGGTTCGAAGCCTCTCCCCGGCGGCTCGTTCACTTCGCGTCCGGCCAACGCCGCCAGGAGACTCCAGACATCGTCGGCCTCGCTGGATTCTCCGAGCAGTTCCCGGCCCACGAGCGCGAGAAAATCCCAAATGGCGAGCGAGAGGCCGGGTGTGAGTGGCGTGGTAAAGTCGGCATAGTAGCCTAAGTAAAGGCTAAGGTTGATCAGATAGAAAACGCCGCCGAACGCGGTGAAGATCACCCACGGTGACTCGGAAAGTTCCATTGAAAAAGGTTCAGAAATTTCCGGCTTCGCTGCTTCACCGCTAGGGCTGGTAAAAATATCACTTCGCGGTTTTGTCAAAACGTTGTCACTCCTGCGGAGGTCGTAGCCTGCGCGGGGATGGGCCTTTCGCGGAAATGACGTTTTCAAAGAAGGGAGTCTTCTTCTTTCAAGAGTTTCAGTATGTGTGAGGGGCGTCACGGGACTCAGGCGAGGCGGCGTTAGATCACGAACGGGATTTGGCGTCGCCTGAATTGACTCACTTGCTGGGCCTTCGTCTCTTGTTGGCTCAGGCGATTGCGTCGTTGAGGGCGGTTGCCCCTTCAATATATCCGGCGTTGTCAATGCCGCTTTTACCGCGCGCGCGAAAGCCGCCGAACGAACCTCGGTTGGGGCGCGCTGAAGCATCAGGCTGATTCCGAGCAGCGCGGACTGAGTGAAGGCCAAGTGGGGCGCAGCGCTTTCAGGCGCCCAACGCTGCCACGGTGCGTCACCGCTGGATTGAGCAGCTTGATCTTGAAGCGCAGCCTGCAATTCGATCAACCCAAAGCGCTGCATAATGCGCGTTAGCAAGTCATGCACTTCAGAAACGGGCCAGGCACAGATGAACGCGACGGCGACGCTGGTTGACGACTGCGCGAGTTGCTCGATTGCGGCCGGCGCGTGCTCAGGCGCTTGGAGCCAGGCGAGTTTAACAGCTTGATCCGCGCCTAAGGCGCTCAACCGAGGCAGCAAGCTGCGCCACCACCAATGACCAATCAACTCTCCGGCCAGCCAGTCACGTGCCAGGCAGGCGAGCAGTTCGGCCTGGTCGGCGAAGAGGACCGCCTCGGCGTCCGCGGGGACAGTGCCGCGCGCGGGGCGAGCCGCGCGGCTCGTCAAGTGATTAAGCGCGGCGGACACGGCCTGCTCCCAAGCCACAGGCAGTTGCGCTTCACTGCGACCCAACCGCAAAGTGCCCGGCAATGGATCACGCAGTTGACGGACGCACAGAATCGCTGATGGCCCCAACCCGCCTGGGCGCAACTGCGCTGCGTTCAACAGGCCGGCGAGGCGCAGTTGCGCGGTGAGTGGGTCACTCGTGGAGGACTTGAGCCACAGGCGCGTTATATTGGTTTGCCCTTCCGGCCATGCCAGGCTCATCTTAGGCTGTTCTGTCACTCACCGGCGCGAGTGGCGCTGGTCCGCTCTCCAGCGGTAGCGCGGCTTCGCCCAATTCCTCGTCCAAGACTTGAATCGCGCCGCTGATGCGGAGGAGCATGTTGCGCAGGTTAGTTGCCTGGGCTTCAATCTCGGTTAATTTATTTTGCCCAAGTTCGAATTCGGATTTGAGTTCTATCAGACGTTGCTGAAGTTGTTCTCGCATAGCATCATTTCCCGCTTCAAGCCGCCTTAAGCGCCTGGATTTCAGTTCGCAATTCGGCGATTTGTAACTGCTGCTGCTTAATCGCTTCGATAAGTGGCGCCATCAAGCCCTGGTAGTGGATCCCTTTCATACCATCGGGACCGGTTTCCACCAGCTCAGGAAATACCGATTCGACTTCCTGAGCGATGAGGCCTAGATGGTCTTTGCCCGCATTGCCCTCGGACTGCCACTTGAAGCGCACGCCCTGCAGTGCCAATATATTTCTAAGGGAATGAGGGAGAGTGTCAATGTCCCGCTTCATTCGAAGATCGGACGCCTCTACGCTGCCTGAGTTGGACCAGAGCTTGTGTGCGGCAAGGCCGCCATAATAAGTGGCTGTGTTAGCGTTAAAGAGCCTCAACCATTCATCATTGGTATAGGCGTCGCCGTCACCTGACAGAAGCCATTTGTCGGCCAGTCGCAGCTTGCTTGTTTTTGTCGTGCCGACCACCTCTAGCTTTGCCCCAGGCGTCGTCGTCCCGATGCCGACGTTGCCTGTGTCTTGGGCAATTGCCACTTGGTTCTCAGTAAAATTTCCAGAATCATTTGCGCGTTGAAATGTCAACCGATCATTGTCGAAGGCAATGCGATAACCTTTTTTTCCACTCGTATTGTGCTCATTTGTAAATACCAAACCGAAATTGCTACTATTGCCGTGGAGATGAAGGATGTTTGCTGGCTGTACAGTCCCAATGCCGACATTCCCATCCCTGATCACCATCTGTACCGTGCCTCCGCCGGCATTCAGTTCAGCATCATTGTGTGAACCAAGTTTGTACCAGGCGAAGTTTTTGCTGGTGCGATAGTATTGGGTCCAATCTTGGATTCCAATCCCATAGTTCGTACCCCACAGATTGATCATCTGACGGCGATTCTGGCTGAAATTAAGAGTATGAGTCCCGGTTGAGCCGGAAATGGTCAATGGGCCAGTGAAAGTATCGCCCGCTTTGTTGGCCTTGGCCGTCTCCAGGCGCTGTATTTCTCGGATGGTGTCGTTCCAGTCTGCCGACTGAATGAGATCGCCCCGTGACTTTTCGACAGGTGTAAATGATGGCATGGTTGGCTCCTTTTATAGCGAATGATTAAGCAAAACGACTGACATCCCAAAGGGCGTAGCCGAATCGGGGGACGCCGCAATAAACCAGTCCCGGCCGGGCAAAGACCAGGGTGAGTTGAGGTGAAGCGCCCAATTGCACAGCGTCTACATTCTCTCGGATACGATAGAGCGTCACCGAACCGGAAGAGGAATCGTCTGCTCGGAGGGGTTGATGCTGGAACGACTCCCTGATTAAATAAGGCAACGCGGCGGCATCTATCAGGTCTAAATTCTCCGGCGCGAGAGCGCCGAAAAACGTTTGCCAGTTGAAGCCGTTGTTTGAGTTTGGGCCGATGATCGGCAGTAGCCCCACGGGCGGCAGATACCGAAAGCGATTCGCCGCGACGATTGTTCCGAGATTTTCATTGGGAGTGTTGCGCAGGTCTTTGATCTGGTCTTCGAATTGCAAGAACATCGCCTCGGCCTCGGTCAGGCGCCGGTCAGAGGTGAGCAGCGGCCAAGCGCTATCGGCGGCGGCGCGAGTCAGGCGCCGGCGCACCGACCACAGGTCCACGAACTTCAGGCCGTCCGCGGCGGTCCAGTAGATCAGCGCCAGCGGCACTTCGTCATCCGTCAAGCAGTCGTTAGGACGCAAATCATCGAGTAGCCCATAGTTTGTCACCACGGGGCCAAACGGGTTGGCAAAAAAAGACGTGACTTTACTATCGTTCGTGCCGAAACAGCGATACGCCAGGTAATTCCGGAGCCGGGTGGCATCGCTCAACTCGGCCTGGGTGATCGGCAGTTGCAACAAGCGAAACTGCACCCCGTCCACCTGATACTTCGCATTGCACGCGGCGTCGAGGTTACCCAGCCCGCTGACAGGCGCTCGGCCATCCGTGCCAGAGGCAGGTAGAATTGTCAACACGTACACGCCCGCGCCGGCGACATAGCTGCCGGCTTCCAATGGTTGGCAATCCGCGAAGAGCGCGGGGCTCGGGGTTGGGCTATTCTGCTGGGGACGGACCAGCGCGATATCATTCTGGTTCGTCAGCCGCAATGTTTGTCCCAAACGGTTTACGGCCAGCCCGGGTTGGAGGGTGATGATCGGCGCTTGGTTGGTGCTGAGACCGGTGGCTTCCTTGACCTCCAACCCATACGCGACCCCCGCGCCGATGGCCTGGCCTAAATTTCGATGCGCTCGTTTGTTGACGGTTTGTTCCTGGCTTAAATCTTCGCCCGACAATAACCGGCCATTGAAGAAGTTAATTGATTTGAGATCGCCATCCAGAATTGGCGTGCGAAGCTGCGTTGTTGTCATGCCTGCCTCCCATCATCGGCGTGAGCGTATTACAAATGTGACTGTATTCCAGTCAGCCGGTGAGCTCCATCCCCATTACTTTTGATACTCGCTGACTTCAATAACAAATGCCAGGTCTGTAAGTGTCTGGATATTATCTATTTGTTGGCTGAGGCCGGCTACAAATAAGATGATTCCTTGGTCGTCGTATTTTTCAAAATTCACAAACGGCTGCTTGATCTGGAGTTTTTCCCAGTCATCCTTGTTATAAACCGGTATCGCTTTGATGATGTATTGGTGTCCACCTGTCGGAAGCGTATAGGTATCAAAATGAACACGCACTCGGTTTGGCTCCACAACCTCAATAAAAAGTCCATTATAGTTAGGCGCCCAGTTGGGGGTCGGGTTTGATCCATCACAGCGCGCGATGCCGGCCGCAACGATGAAGTAACGTGGCAAGCCCGCCGGGTGTTCGACAAAATCGCCCGGGGCTGGCCCGCCGGTTGGAGCGCGCGGCACCCATTGCTTGGTGTTGTCATCATAGGTGAGCACCTGCCCATCCGTTGGGACAGTGGAATCAACATCAACATGCTGAATGCGCGCGACGGTATTATTCCCAATCGGGCCAATGACGTCGTTCGCTAGCGTCGGTATCGAGGTGGGGGGCAATGGTGCGGGAGCCCATTGAGCGCCATTAAATGTGAGCACCTGCCCACTCGTTGGGCCAGTAGGATCAACATCAACATGCTGAATACGCTCGACGGTATTGTTTCCGATCGGACCGATGACATCGCCTGAGAGTCCAGGTTCCGCTGGCTTCCACTTGTTCTCCGCTTGAATAAAGGTCAGCACTTGCCCATCGCTGGGCGCTGGCGCTTCAATAGCCTTGCCTTGAATCCTGGTGAGCCAGTTGCTCGCCACCGGCCCCATGACATCACCGTTCAGATCTATTGCGTTTGCAGCCGTGGGGCGTGGCCCACAGATCAACCACTCTTGCAACAGCCGCAAGTGAACGACGTAAGGGCGACGTTCTTCGTGGACGTTATCGTTGTTCATGCTGCCGGCCCGCCCGGCGACGAGCGGCACAGAGAGTTCCGCCAACAGCACGCACTCTTCATCCGGCGGCGTGCCCTCGCAAAACAGCTTGGGGATTTTGAGCACCATGCCCACCTGCAGCAGGTCATCGCTGATGTGATTGAGTTGCGCGAGCGCGTCTTCAGAAACGTTGAACCGAGCGGCAATCGTCGCGAGATGATCGCCATCTTTAACGCTGTAGCGCAGGTAGCCCCGCCAGCGCGGGCGCAATTCGGTGACCCACAGGCGAAACGCCGCGCGCCAATACTTGCAGGCGTCTTCCGTGTTGATGTGCATGGTGTCCAGCGGCGAACCATACATGTAATCGAGCGGTGAACTTGGCGCGGCTTCGATCAGCGGCGCGGCCTGGCGCAACGCTTCAAGAAAATCGTTAATCGTCGCAAAAGAAGTCGGCGCGTCGGTGACGGGAATCTGGCTCAACCACGCGACAAAATCGCGGACCGCGTCTTCTTCCGTTTGATCGGGCGGCGTAAAAGAGAGTTCAAGTCGGAAGTCATCCTCCAAACGCGAAGCGACGGTGGATTGGGATTCGTCGCGGCATGGCTCGCCGGGGATCGGAACATTGTCTGTCGGGCAAGCGCGGTAACACAGCACCACGTACAAGGTCAGTTGGTCGCCAACCGGTGAGCCGAGTTGCCGCACCACTTCTTCATGGTGCGCGTCCAGCCAATCGTTGAGATAGGCGCATTGCGCGGGCGTCACGCGGAGCAATTGGCCGCGCGGGCTGAGCGCCGCTCCCGGCGTCACCAGGACACGCGGCCCGTGCGCATCCGTTTCGATAGAAACTTTGAGACCGCAGACGGTGCCGTAACCGATTGTGTCGCGGGCGAGCCATTGATCACGCTCTGCCAGGTAAGCGAACTCTTGATCGAAGTCGTCGGCCCCCAGCACCATGCCGAGGCTGTATTTGACGTGCTTGTAGGGATCAAGCGCCGGACTGGTGGTTGAGGTGGGTTGCGTTTGAAAGTCGCTCATAATTTGCTCCTGCCAGACCTGACCGGTCTGGCTTCACTAAATATGCGGCGGACGAGACTCATCATTCGTCAGCCGATCTCGATCTAGCACCAGGCGATCCGGCACGTTCTGTGGATGGCTGGGCGCGAGATAACCTTCTGAGAGATAGTCGCGACCCAAAACGAAGGGTGGCATTAAGCCGGGCGCACGGCTACCTTGGTCAATCAATGTGTCTTCGCCTAAGCGCGCTTCACCCAAGCGAAACATCGCCCAGTAAAACTTCACGTCGAACTGAGTGTGGGCCGGTTTTTCAAAGTTAATCACGCGCTGCGCAATCTCCAGCCATTCTTGATGCTGCGCCTCGGTGAGGCGGGCCGGCGCCGGGAGCATGACCGTGAAGCAGTGTGCGGTGGACTGCATGGGCAAAACGGTCCCTTCAAACTCATACCAGTCCACCAGCGGCGCGTGGTCATGGGGCAAGGCGGTCGGCAAAGGAATATCTGTGAACGAAGTGGAGTGACCGGACACCGGCAAACCATAAGCCGTATTCAAAGCCTGGCGGGTCTCATATCGCTGCGATAAAAATTCTTGCCAGGCGTTTCGATCCCGAGTGACATCCGAGACTGGCAGGAAACCTAAGGTCGCTTGGGTGAAAGCGCGCCAAGCCCCGGACTGGCCATGGCCCGGATCACGGATGGGATAATCAGTGATTGACGCACTGGCCGCGCGCCAGCGTTGATTCAGCGTGTCACGGCCTTGGGTTGGGTCCCAACGCGTGGTGACTGTCACCACCCGCAAGCCTGCTGTCTCGGTAGGATCACCCAAGACCACGCGCGGCGTCTGCCGGGTGCGGAATTTTTCGATGATGCGAAAGGGCGTCAGCCGGCCCTGGCGCTTGCTCGATGGGCGAGTGGCGCTGAACGTCAAGGGTTGGGTGAAGATTGTTTCATCTACGCAAGTATCCAGCGCGAGGTGCAGCGCCAGCAACAAACCACGCAACGTGCCCCGATACTGGAAGAAGTCCAGCGCGTGTCGAATGAAGAGTCTACGCCGGCGTTCATCCCACGCCGGATCAAGCGCCACGCCGAACCAGCCCGCCAGCCATTCTAGCGTTTCCGCCGGAGCGCTGCGCACATCAAACAACATTTGCACCGCGGCAATCTTGTCTTCCACTGTGGTCAGCGTGCCTTCGGTATTTGCCAGGAAACGATCCAGAAATGACGCCGAGGCTTTGTCCTCTCGATAGACCGCCGGTAAATAATGCTCCAGATAGGAGAAGCGCGGATAGTACGCGCGCAGGGCGTGCAGGCGCGGTGTGCTGCGGCCGTTGCCATTGAGTGTAATTTTCAATTGCAGATAGCGGCCTCGGGCGCGCTGGAACAATACTTCCCATGTCCCGGCATCCACTGATTTCGGCGGCGGCGCAAACGGCAGTTCTGAGCCTTCCGCGCGGCGATGCAGTTTTGGCTCCGGCTGCCACGCCACACGCGGGAGTTGCTCAAGCTCATTCGTTGTGCGGCTCCAAATCTGCACGGCGCTATCCGGCGGCAGGCAGGCCTCCAGCAGCAGGCGATGCCAAACGCAATCGGGCTGCCGGCCATCGAAGACGGCCGCTTGTTCCATGGGTGTGAAGAAGGTCGCTTCCGTTTCATAACGTGGCCGCTTCTGCTCAACGAGCGGCAGCCAGCGTTCGCCAAAGTCGTAATACACCTGATCGCCCTCCGCAACAATCGCTTTGCCGCCGAACAGGCGCATGGGATAGTAGCGAGCCAGGGCTTGCAACTCCAGCGGGTGACCATCGCCGGGAGCTTGAAAGACTTCAAATGCATACGTCTGATTGCCGTTGAAAGCGGCGACGAAGGCGGTGCCTAACCGGCCGCTGGGCGGCGAATTATTCTCGGGTACAAAGGCCAAGTCATAGCCGATCAAGTGAAAAGTGGATTTCACTGCCTCATCTACCACCGCGCAGACGGCCGCCAGGGACGCCGAACCCAATGCTTCATGCAGACGATAACGAGACAGGCGCGAGAACTTTTCACCCGGCGCGTTGTCGAGAATCAGCACGGTGTCATCCGGCAGGGTGGCGATGGCGATTGGATCATGCACATCCAAGGGCGCGGCGGCCTCGAACGTGATGGCGTCGGGAAACGGTTGGGTCGCCGTGCGCCGCACCGGGTTTCCGGCCAGCGGTTGAAAGTCCTCGGCTTTGAGCGTTTCAACCGCCGGCGTCAAACGGAGCACGTTAAATTTGCGATCCAGTCCCCAGTAACATTTGTTTTCTCGATCCAAAATCCACACGCCGCCGCCGAGGCGAGGCGCCATATCAAACGGTCTGAAGGGTACGTCCTCCGGCCAGAACACTTGGCGCGGCGCGCTGGTCGCATGCAAATCAAAAATCAGCAAGCCCTTAGGATGTAGCACGCCGACGATGAGATAATGATCTTCGGTGATGGCGAGGCCGCTTAAGGAGGACAGCGGTTGGCTCGGCGACGGCGTGTCGTGCGGGCTGAAAGCGCCGAAGCGCGGGGGTGTTTCGCAACGCACACCGTCCCCCGCCGACCAAAAGTGCGCGCTGCGGCTCGTGCCCGCGGATTGCACCCGCAGCTCCACGCCTGACTCCGCGATCCAATACCAATTCCCATAACCATCACATGCCGCGCCGCGCCGGCGCTCAAGCGTGAGCTTATCGTCGAACGGTGAGGTGTCGAATTGAAAGACGCGCGCTTGCAGTGTCAATTCCTGCTGGGCGGCGTGCCATTCCAAGCCGGAGGCGTTGTGGACTACCGGCGATGCGATCCAATCCGTGGCAAGTGGCTGGCCGCGCTCATCCAGGCACGCGGCCCAATCGGCGTGGCCGAGCAACAGGTGATAGCGAGTCCCGTTAGCGTCCATAGCGGTGCGGTGTGATTCTCCGTAAAAGTGGCGGCATCTGATCTACGAACATTCTTCAGGAATGACCGGCACGGGCTTGAAATTGAATGCGTCCGGTCGTGCTTCATCGGTCGGCGTGGGTTGGCCCCGAAGTTGATCTATCGGAATAGGGTCGCCCAGGCTGATCGCCAGACCCGCAATACGCGGCAGTTCGAGGCCGGTCATTGAGATTTCGCCGTTGGGTGCTTGCGAGCCTTCGGCCACGATCACATCCTTGATCAAGGACACATCGCGCACCCGGCTGGCAACGGCCAGCAACTCGCGATCTACCACCGGCTTCAACAACGGCCAGCCGCGTTCCGGGTCCGCATTGTTGGGATTGGGCAGCGGCGACAAGAAGTTGTACAAGGCCTGCTTGATCGCTTCGCGCCCGGTCGCCACGGAGGCGCCAGCGACGGCTTTGAAGCCGACGGAAATCCAGATGGCTTTGTAACTCGGCCCACGCAGGAAGACCTCGGTCGTGACGAGTCGGCGTGGATCGAGATAGGCGCACACGGCGTTGAGGAAGACCGGATCAGGCTCAGGCGTATCCGGATGCGCGGCATCATATTTGGGCACGAGCATCAGCGTGACGGCACCGGGCGCCGCGCCCCATTGACCGCTGGAGAGCTTGGGATTGAACGTGGGCAGCACATCAACCCGGCCCAGGTCCACGCCGGGAGTACGCCGGGTGATGGTTTCAAAATCAATCGCGCTGACGAGCCGATCGCGATGTTGCAAGTAACGCGCGATCTGCTTTTCGCCCTCACCGATCGTTTCCGCTTCCGCGCCGTGCCAGGTGCGGAGAGGATTGGTGACTTTGATTCCGGCGAGCAGCGCCGGGCTGGTGTTGATCACGCCGACGCCAACGTTGCCGGCACGCCCAACACCGTAATCATAGGCGGCGCGCAGGATGGCGCCGCGCGGCGGGCGCCGGCCATGCGCGCCATCACCGAAGCGCAGCGTGCCCGCTTCCGGATCAAGGCTGAAGACATTGAGGAGTGGGTTGCTCGCCGGCGCTAGACCGGGCGGCTGGCGCAGATCGGGCGCCGGCACTTCCGGCCCGGCGGCGAAGAGATCGTCAATTTCGGTCCAGTGTTCTTCGCCGGTGGGCAGGGTGACCGTCACCCGAACCGTGCCCGGCAGCACCGGTGTCTGCGCGAGCGTCACGGTCTGGTCCGGCTCACCCGTCCCATCCGGCAACGGCTCATTCGCGACATGCGCCCGTTGATTAACTAGCACGGCGTTAAGTCCGGCCCACATCACTTTGAACTGCGCGGATGGCGGCGCGACAATGCGCAGCCAGGTGATGAGCCGCTCGTTCAACGCCGTATCTTCCAAGTTGGGTGGAAAATCGCCGACGCCGCTTTCGAGTGGATCAAAGTTGCTCCATAACTTAAGTTGGTCGGCAGGCGGCAACGTGATCTGAATGACGGTCGGTTCGATGGGCACTTCGCTCGTCGCCAGTGTTTGATACTCCGCGACTCGCCCACTGGGGTTGTCGGGCAAGCGGCCGTTCGGCAGAATTTTGGGCAACTGGTATTGCAGCAAGTTTTCGCCGCCCGTGTGAGAGGCGCCTGGCGGCAACGTGCGCTGCGGGGTATCAAAGTAAGGCGCCAGCCCCAGATTGAGCGTCTTGCCGCCCAACGCGTCACGCGCCTCTTCAATTTTTTCCGGGTAAGGTTTGTCATGCGGCCGGACGAGCAAGGCCATCCAGAGCGAGCCGTCCAACGTATCTTGTCCCTGGCCCAAATCAACGCCGCCCGTGGCCCGCGTGACCAGGGGCCGGGTTTCGTAAAAATGCAACTGGGAGGCATCCGGCAGCGCATCACGCCACGAGGCATAGAGTTGCACGTAATGATCACGGACTTCTGGTGGCGCGTTGTGGAGCTCCGATTTGTAAAACACCTGCGTCTCGATCGGCAGAACATCCAGACCGGCTTCGGTGCGGAACGGCACCGATCCAGCGCGCACTTCGAGATCCGCATTAAAGGTCAAGGTTTGCAGCGGGCCGCGCTCGTTGTGGAAGGTGACTAAGCCGCGCGCCGCTGAGGCGGGTTGCAACGGCACGCCCAGCAGTGAGAGGAACTTGCGGCGATTGCGCTCCGGGATTTGATTGGCACGGTAGAGGAGGTTCTCGGTGAGGAAGGCGAACAACTCAATTAACGTGACACCCGGATCACTTTCATTGAAGTTCGTCCACTCCGGGTTGTGGATGGGGATGCGGGCAAGCGCTTCTTCCAGCAACTGTGGGTAGCGGCGGTTATCAAGCGTGGGCAGGGTGAGTGGCATCCGTGGGTCCTCAACCGTTCAATGACAGACTTAAACTTACACGTTCGCGCGCTTGGGTGGCGACGAGTTGATAAGTAATCGTCGCAATGGCCGCTTGTGGATCGGCGGGATCAGGCGTCACCTCCACCGCTTCAACCCGCAGGCGTGGTTCCCACCGAGCCAGCGCTTTGGTAATGCGCTCCTGGATCAAGTGGCGGGTCATCACGGTGTTTGGCTCGAATAAGAATTGCTCCAGCCTGCCGCCGAACGTCGGCAAGTTGATCCGCTCGCGCTCTTCGGTGAGCAGGATGACCCGGATGGCTTCCCGGATGTTTTGTTCACCGGCCGACCACGCCACACGCCCGTCGGGGCCGACGCGAGGCGGAAAGCTGATGCCGCGACCAAAAACTTTACCGGCGTCCATGGATTAGCTTCCCGCCGCGGGCGCGGGTTTGCCGCTGAACTTGGGCAAGGGCCAACACATAATGAAATAGGGCAGCCAGCGAAAAATAATATCCAACAAATAGACCATGATGATGAGCAGGATGAGCGCACAGATCGTGATGATGGGGATGGAGAGCGAACAAATCATCCCCAAGGCGAGACCGTCAGACTTGTCTTTACATGGCCCTTCATCGGCCACCTCCAAGTCTTTGTGAAAAGGAAACGGGAGCACCGATCGGACCAGATCGCCCAAGCCCAGCTTTTTCGCGCGCTCGATTTGGCCGCACAACACATCGCTGATCATGAACGCGGTGTTCTTGTCGAACTTACGCAGCCCGGCCGGCGTAGTATCCACCGGCAACCCAATGCGAATGGGCCGCGCGGGCGCATCCGGATCGAAGAAACCGGCCAGGAGAAATGGTTCGGTCGCATCGCTGATTACCGTTGGCTGCCGTGGCCCGCAGTTGGGTCGCTCGAACACACAGCGGATGACAAAGTAGGTGGGCGTCTCAATCCCTATAACCGGTTGCGTGGCGAGCAACGGCAGGGGTGCGTTTTCAGTCGTTAGTTCAGGTAGCGCGGCGGCGATCAAGCGCGCGAGGTTGTCAATACGCTCATAGGCGGCGGTGAGTGGATCAGAGTCTTCGACGCTCCCCACTTTGGGCGGCGGCAGCGGCCCGTCTTGAACCGGGTCTGCCAGCGGAAACAGGAAGTTGGGCCATGCACTCACGCCGCTGCTCGGATTACGATCGTAGGGCGTGACGATCACCTCCAGGTTGTGTTCGATCGCGCTCGCGGTCGCGGGCTGGTAGGGCAGCCCGCCTTGAATTTGCCGGAGCGCATCGCGCAGATTGTGAACGACCGTTGCGGGAACAACCGCCCGTGGGGTACCGTCGGGGTAGACGGGAAGGAGCAGATCGTTTACATACGCGTCGTCAATCTCATCAAGGCTTGTTTGGGCCAAGGCCTCTACTAAGTCGCTTTGGGCGGGGGTCAATTGACTCGAGACAGTCTGGTTCATAATCGTTTCCCAGACGTTGGGCAGATATTGGTGCAGCAATTTGGCGAAGTCCAGCAACACGTACCAGGAGGTTGTCTGCATTTGCTCACGGTTGTCTTTGATTGACCGCTCCAGCGCCGGACTAATCAAGGGCGTGTCTTGAGTCAAGGGCGACGCCGGATTCCGCATTTTCTTCCAGGCAAACGCGCGCTCGATCAGGTTCTTCCATGGCTCGGTGACCTGGGCCATGAACAACAGGGTGCGTTTATCCGGCGGGGGGAAAGCGGGATCAGTCACCAGTTGGTTATCCCGCGTCCGCTCCGGTGCGCCCAGGTAAGCTTCACGTTTGCCCACCGGGATCAGCCCGGCGAGCACCCGCCGCCGCCGCCCGTTCGCCGGCACATAGTTCACGGCAAACAACGGTTGCTGTTCTTCCTCCGCCTCCAGCGAACGCGCTTGATTCACTCTGAGCCAGCGCTGGCCGACGAAGGCGTATTCCGCCCACGTGTCTTCGGTGCAGTCGAAAATCGAAGTGTCTGCCGGCGGGACGACTTTGCGCACCACAAACGTCACCCGTTCCTGTTGACTGGTTTCGAGGTGGCGATCCGGCTGGCCGGCGGTGCGGCAGACTAACGCAGCGCTGATCAAGTAGTAACGTTGATGCGCTGGTTGATAAAGTTTTAGGGGCTGCGCCGCGGTGGAGGTCTTCAAGTGGATCGAGGGCTCGCCCCCCCACGCGCTCGGCTGATGCGCGCTTAACCGCGAGCGCTGCAACTGCTGCGCGAACGCCGGCAGTTTTTCAAAGGCGAGATCAGCGGTGGGGGCAGGGCCAGGGCCGCGCCACGTTTCCGGCTGCGCGCGAAAGTCCTTCAACATCGCCGGGTCAGTGTGGAGTAGCGCCAGGAACTCATCCATAAACGCATCGTTCGTGAAACGCAAAATGGCCGGCTGGCGGAAGAAGTGCCGGGTGGCTTCGCTTAGATTAGCCACGGTGTTCCATAAAGGCGCGGGCGTGGTCCACTGGACTTCGAAATCGCTCATCGTTTCACCAGATGTTGCCGGCTCCGGGCGTGTAAGACGCACTGACCACAGAGTTGCTAATGAGGGTGTCGCACTGCACGACACCGCTGAACTTAGACATGCCGGCGTTCACCGTGACCATGCCGGCTGAAACTTCGACCGTGCTGGCATTGAGGGTCACTTTGGCCGAAGCCGTCACTGTGATCCCGGACGTTTCCAGTTTGATGGAATTCCCGTTGCTATCCTCGATCACGACCGAACCGGGGCCATCTTTCAACGTAATCTTTTGCCCGCCGGGCGTCTCGACTATGAATTTCTCTTGCCCGTCTTGATCATCCAGCGTGATCTTCACGCCATTGCGCGAACGCAGGACTTTGCGATAGTTGTTGCCCGCGCTATCCATCGAGTCAGGCGGCGTATCTTTGCCATTCCACAACGCGCCAATCACGTACGGACGGCGCGGGTCGCCTGCTTCAAAGGCCACGAGCACCTCGTCATTGACATCCGGGATGAACCAGGCGCCCCGGTTATTGCCGGCCATCAACGTCGCCCAGCGCGCCCAGGTCTCATAGCGGTCACCGCTTGTATCCGGCGACCAGGGCAATGTCACTTTTACCCGCCCTTGACCATCCGGGTCATTAATGTCGGTGACCAGCGCCGGAAAGACGCCATACCAGTGGCCGCCGAAACCCAACGGCAAGCGCGTATCCAGAATGGTGTTAAGCAAAGTCTGTGGTAAAACCGGAGCCATCTCGTCTGCCTTTACTGCGCTTGCCCCAAGCCGGGGCGTTCGGCGGTGAACTCGGTGCGTATTCCGCGGACATCGTCAAAAAGATGCTGCACTTCTGACACGTAGTAGCGGCCATTGAAAAGCGAGCCGAGGCCTTCCAATGTCACAGTCGCACCTACTCGCAGTTTGCTGTCGGTCTCAGCCGTTCCGCGGCCAACAACAAAACGCCGCGCGGTCATGCGATAGTAGGCTTCCGCGAAGGCCTGCGCCTCTTGGCTCGTCAGGGGGACTGTGTGCGCCAACGCTTCTTTGCGTTGGCCGAGTGCGGAGGCCAGAATACTCACACCACTGGTATCACTGTTTAACTCACTCTGAATGACCGTCTCCGTGGCCTCGTATTGCAAACCCTCTTTGCCGGAAACATCCCAGCCGTTGACGAACACACTCGTGCGTTGTCCCGCCAAGTCTGCAAGGACTGAGAATTCGCGTAAGGTCTGACCATACGTTAGGCTCAATGTCCCGCCACCCCGGCGATTACGCGGCTTGGCGTAAAGGGTGCTCTCCTGCACCCACAACTCGGCGTCTATCGCGCGGGCGCGCTCACGCAAAAAGGCGAGGTCGCTCTGATTGACCTGGGCGATGACATCGTACGTGGGACCCTGCAGGTCCGCTTGAGCGCTCAAGCCGTGGTCGCCCGCAACCTGGCGAATAATGTCGGCGTCATTGAGTTGGCTAAAGGTGCGGGTGCGGCGAGTCATGCGTAGGTCTTGCAGGCGATCCTCGGCGAGCACATTTAACGCCGGTGTCTGCCCCTCAGGGAATAAAGCCTCCAGGCCGGTAATCCGGCCGCTGAAGAGCACCTCCGTCCCGAGCTTGACTTGAAAGACCTTGCCGAAATCAAGCGTGCGCCGGTCGAAATAAACGAAACCTACCGAGTTGTCCGCCTCCCCCCAATTGCCAAACGTGGCTTCGCAGCGATACAACCCGCTCGTGTTCTCGACAATCAACAACTTTAGCAGTCCGCCCGACAAAGTTGCGTTGTCCTGTCCCGCGATATTAATTGTCGGTCGCGAAGACCGGATGCCCGATCCGTTATCGCCTGGCATGTGACATCAATGGGCCCATACCCGAGCCAGTCGCTCCGTCTGAAGCCGGAAAGCGACCTCGGCCTCGTGCGCGGTCGGCGGTGGTGGCAGTGCTTTGGCCAGCGCTTCCGGCGTTTGACTCGCCTGTTCAGGTTGGGCGACGACTTCGAACTCGTTGATGACAACCGGCATTTCGATTCACTCCTTGGACTTTAAATGTCTCTTTTTAAATTAAATCGGGTGGTTATCTACCCGACCCCAAGGTGTCACGGGCGATGGCGTTCAGGTCAACCAACTGGCCGGGCATTAACCGGCGCGGGTTCTCAATTCCATTGGCGTTGGCGATGGATTGCCAACTGACATCCCGGCCCGCTGCCATGTTCTGGAGAGTCGCGCCCGCGGGAGCCTGGGTGAGCGGGCTGGTTCCGGGCGCGGCCTCGCCTGATCGGCTAGCGCCGGGGGGTGGGGTGCCCTGCCGACCGGTGAAGGCCGTGATCCTTTGCTGAGACATGGAGAGATTCACGCTGGCGCGGAGAGGCACCCCTTCATCTGAGAAGAACTCCAGTGACTCCTCCAGTGAATCCACCATGCCATCAAAGTGGAACGATCCCCATAGAAAACGGAGCGCCGGTGGGATAAATTTCTGACCTTCCGCAGTGGGGGTGATGAAGTAAGCCACATTCTTGGTTAATTCACGTACATCAATGACGCGGTTACCGGATTCCGGTAACTGAGCGCCCACATCGAACCAGAGTTGCAAAGCGAGCTTGGTGGTGCCGGCGCCCACAAACTGCCGTGTGGCTGGCTGGCTCTGATCACCTGAGCCGCCTCCCGTGTTCGCCGGCTGCGCGATTTGGTTGGCGAAGCTCACCTTGAGGGTTTCGGGGTTGAACTGAACCGAAACAGATTTGCCGCCGGATTTGGGGTTGGCGTTCTCAGCGAGTCCATCCAGTTCAATGAGTTGCGCCTTGACGGGACGACCGGGATCAGGCATACGTTCTCCTCTCTCTCGCGCGGGCTACGAGCCGCTGGGGCGCTTGAGGGTCAGTGCTTCGTAGGCGAGTTGAAATTCTTCAACAGCCACCAGGCCATCTTTGGCGTTCAGCGGCGGCGCCTTGAGTTTCACCGGCAGGCAGCGCGATAAGATAAAACGCGCTCGCTCGGTTTGACCATCGGCGGCGAAGACAACAACTTCTGCATCAGCGCGCAGGCTGGAATCGCTCTGCACGGCGCTGAACCAATCCCACAAATCAAAGCTGGCGGTCATTCCCCGTTTGAGGGTGAGCTGTGCATAGGTCACCGGCCCGGCCAAGCGGATTTGTTTGCCGTTGTTGCCGCCTTCTCGAATGGTCTTAATATCTTGGGTCATTTCCAGGCCGTCACATTCAGCAAAGGCCGCATTGCATATTCTGGGCGAGATGCCTGGCACATTGATCTCCACCCCAAAGTTGAAAGCGGTAAATGGAGCCAGCGGCGTTTCCGAGGCCGAGTTAGGCATGGATTACACTTCCTCCAAGACCAGGCCTCGTTCGCCGCTCTGGATCAGACGTAAGGTGAGAAAGGTCATCGGCTGCGCGGGAGCCACCCGCAGTTCGAGGCTGAAGCGCCCAACATCTACATCCTGCGGCGTGCTGGTCACTGCCACTTGGTAAGCAGTCGCCGGTGTTTTGCCGGCGAAAGCGCCGCGCACAAACATCCGATCCAGCAGGGCCTCGAAGCCACGCTGGACCTGTCGGCGAAAAACATCGTCGTGTGGCTCAAAGACGTAGGTCGCGCCCAACCGAAGCGCCAGCCGCCGGAGTAAGATCAATAGTCGGCGCACGTTAATCAGCCGGAGGTCAGGATCACTGCTGAGTGTGTCGGCGTTCAAGGCCATGAAGCCGCGTGGCTCTTGCCAGACGATGTTGATTTGAGCCGCCTGAAAGTCAGGCCAGCGGCCTCGATCCAACGCTGGATTAAGAGTCACGACGCCTGGGAGCGGCTCATTGGCTGGCGCGATCCAGGCGCCGCGGCGGATGGCGCGTTGCGCCAGACTGCCACACAGCGCGCCATCCGGCGGCGTGCGCCGGAGGGGAGCAGACCGGCCAACCTCACGCCCCAAAAGCCAGGGGTGGTAAAGCGCACCAAAGCTCAAGGTCCGTTCATCCAGGCCGCCAACAATATCTTGACCGAGCGAGGCCAGCGCCTTGACGTGTTGGATGGCTTCGGTCTCGCGGTAATGTTCCGGCAGCGCCAGCACAGCGAACAAATCACCGCGCGCGGCGCACAGGCGCAACAAGGCACGCTGCACTGTTGAGAGAATCACATCCGCGTACTCTGAACTCGGATTCATCCGCCAGCCTAGTGGTTCGCTCACCCGCACCCCCAGGCCCAGCGACCAATCGCTGCTCTGTTCGCCGATTTGAACGCGCACCCGGTAGTAATACTCGCCGAGCGCATGACCATAGAGAGTGAAATACGCCGCGTGGCCTTGATAGATTAAGTGAGCGTCGCTAAAGTCGGATCGAGTGGCTTCCTCGAGAACGAAGACCTTCTTCTGATCCTCGGGCTTAAGCTCCGACCAGACCCAGGCGAGGGTGAAGGTGCCATTGGCCTGTGGTGCGCTGCTTCCCTGCCATTCGGGCGGCCATTCCGGCGCAGCGATCACCCGTAGATCACAATCAAGAAACTCAGCCCAGTGTGGTTTAGGAACGCGTTCAAATTTCGTAGGCATCGGATCGCAAGGCAGGAAATGCCACCAGGTGAGCCGCTCCAGCGGTGAGAGTTCAATCGGCGAGAGCGGCGCGGGAGGCTCGGCGCGTTGCCAACCCCGGTGAACGGCGTCCGGCACAGCGATGAGGGTGGCCTCCTCAATGCTCAAGGCCGTGTGAATGCCGGTCAAGGCGCGTGGGGTGGGGCTTTCATAGCGCAAGAAGTCTGCCTCCGCTAAGAGCGCCAGCGGACCAACCTGGGCGAGCTTTTCATCAAGAAATAATTCCGCATTGAATGAAGCGAGACCATCACGCTCTAGGGCTGAGGTCGCTACCGGATCGGCGCTCAAGAAAACAGTGGGGAGCGGGGCCATGCCGATGGGAATGTAGAGGGTGGCCGACTCACCATATCCCGCGAGTGGATAACGTGGGTCGTTCGCCGCATCCCACAGGCCAGGGCGTTGAATGGCCGGCGCTGCTTCCGGGTTCGGGTAAAGCTGCTCATCGGTCGGCAACATATCCCAACCGCGTGGGTGGGAGGGCGCGAAGCCCAGATCGCTCAGGGAGGCCATCTGCTTCTCCCCCTGACGTGTCCAGAGTTCGAACGTCAATCGTTCGCCTTGAGCAGTGAGGTCCGATAGATCGGTTGGCGCTTCCGTCAACCGCCACCAGCCGGCACCCCTCACTTCAACGGTTGAACTAAAGGACTCCAGCGGCGATCCAATCCTTTCCGCAAAGCCCAGTTCTTCAACCACCAACCACAGCTCTCCAACCTCAAGCACAATTCGAATCAACGATCCTGGCTGGGGTACATTGATCAGAGATTGCTCCAGTCGCAACCGGATGGGAGCCGACGATGAAACCATTTCTGCCAGTGGTGAGACAGGTGGACTGGACAGTTCTTCTTCTAGCGTGAGGGTGGCAGATACCTTTTCACTGCCCAGGTGAGTGTAGATTTCAGCGTGTACCGAGCCAACTGGCGGCCGGCGAACCAAAGCAGATTGGAGCCAGACCGCTCTGGGGATGGTCACTTCCGTCGTTGGAACCTTGGAAGGAGGCGAGGTGGCGATGTCTGAATCAAGCAATCCTACCTCGCCGAGTAGCACGTAGCCGCCCTCCTTGAAATTCAACCGCAGCAGGTCGCCTTCGATTACTGTTTTGGGAGAGTCAAAGTTGAGCGACAACTTTAACGGCGAGGGCGGTGATTGGTTGGGTAGCGAAACTCTCTCCACAACCACAGGTTGGGTAAGCAAAGCCGCCGCAACACCCAAACCGTCTGACCAACTGCCGGGTGAACGCGCCTGCGCGAACGCGGGGCTGAAGCCAGTGATCTGGTCTTCTTTGTCAAACTTCACCAGCGCCAGGCCGGGGATGGGAAAGCTATTTGTCTGGGCTTGGTCCGCAACCCGCACTACCCAACAACGCTGGCCGCCATTGCGGAAGAAGGCGCGAACCGCGGGAGCCAAATAAGCGTAGACAGTTTCGCCACGTGCGGCATCCCACGCCAACGGGAGGTCTGGGCCAAAGATTTCTTCAAAGTGCGCTGCGTCTTCCAGTGGCACCGGTCGGTGCAGTGGGCCCGAGGCGGCGAACCCAACGAGGACCGCCACGTCCATGCGCGGCAGAACCTCCGCGAGTGGCGGCGATTGGGCTTCGAATCGAAAGCCAGGCAGACGACGCGCGGTTTGAGCCAGCACGTTTATTCCATCTCCAGACGCTCGTAGGCGAGGACCAGTTCTTCCATGGCGACATCCGTCCCCTTGGCGTTGAGCGGTCCGCTGGTATGCTTGATGATGCGCGCACGGAGCAATTTCCACGTCTGGACCACGGCGGTGTGGTCTTCGTTCTGGAGTTGGACGACGACCGTGCGCAAGGCGTTCTGGTCTCCGTTGCGGATCTGGTTCAACCAATTGTACAGATTGAGTGAGCCAATGACCCCGCGCTTGAGCGTGACATCGGTGGACTTGTTCATGCCGGTGACCTTCATCACACTATTTTCTTTCGCATTACCAGTGCGGTATTCGGCGACGGTGACTTCCATCCCAATGCCACTGCACTCTTGGAAGCCCGCCTCTGGGCCATCGGTGTTGCCGTCGCCGAGGTTGACCAGAAAATTGAATTGAACGTAAGGGCGATCGCGTAAGACAGCCATGTATGCCTCCGTGGGAATCAGACTTTGCGGTCACCGGTCCATTGGCCGATGCGGAAGATGACGAACTCCGCCGGACGCAACGGCGCGATACCGATCAAGCAGACGAGCCGACCATTGTCCAGATCATTCTGCGTCATCGTGGTCCGGTCGCATTTGACGAAGTAGGCCTTCTCCGGCTTTTCACCGAGCAGCGCGCCCATCTGCCATTCGTTGAACAGAAAATCTTCAATCGTGCGGCGCACATTGGCCCACAGCGCATCGCCGTTCGGCTCGAAGACGGCCCACTGCGTGCCGCGATCAATTGAGCGTTCGAGATAAGCAAAGTAGCGCCGCAGGTTGACGTACTTCCACTCTGGATCGGAACTGATCGTGCGCGCACCCCACAGTCGGAAGCCGCGACCCTCGAAGAATCGGAAACAGTTGATGCCCTCCGGGTTGAGCACTTCCTGCTGCGCTTTGTTCAGGAGCAACTCGAAGCCGATGGCGGTGTTGACGACCTCGTTGGCCGGCGCTTTGTAGACCGCGCGGTTAATATCATTGCGGGCATAGATGCCGGCCACAGCGCCACTCGGCGGGACCGAGATTTCGCGCCGCGTTACGGGATCTAAAATGCGAATCCAGGGATAGTAGAGGGCGGCGTGCTTGGAGTCCACGCGCGCGCGCATGGCGCGTACCTGGGCGATGGTCTGCCCCTCCCCCGAATCGAGCACGGCGATGCGATAACGCATGCGCTCGGCGTGCGAGATAAGGAGGTTCATGATGGTGGCAGCGTCTTTGCGGTAGCCATTTTCGTAGTCAAACGTGGCCCCGGGTGCGGCGATGATCGAAATGTCCTCGATATCTTCAAACGCCTTGAGGCCCGTCTTGAAGGGATCAGTTTCGTGAGCCGTCCCCTCATATTCGGTGGCCATGGGCCGTTGACCATCGTCGCCATCTTTTAACAGCAGATCAATAGAACGCTCTGCGTCGGTAGCCGCCGGGTTGTTAAGTGCTTGCGCTAAATCGGGTTTGTAGTTGAAGAATGCCTTGAGGACTTCAATGCCGTCAGAGAGTTTGGTGGCATTCGTGGCGTCGCCGCCGACCCGTTCAATGATGACCGGGATTCGGCGACGGTCCGCCAGGCTGCTGGGTTTTTCTGAGAGGCGATCAAAAACGGAATCAGGTTCGCCGGCGCGCTTGTGATTTGGATCAAGTGGTAAGCCCTCGTAAACCAGCGGTGGCAGATCGCTCTGACCAGTGGGCATCACCGTCACCGTGAGACTGACTACTTTAACTTTGTCGCTTTGATTAGGATGTGGATCGGGTCGCAAGTCGGAGAGTTGATATGAGCTTGGGGGACTGGAGATCGGGCTGGCGTCAAAAGCGCGTGTAAAAGCCCATGTCAGTTCGTTCGTGTTCGGGTCGGTAGTCTGGTTTGCCAGATAGTAATCACCTGCTTCGGCGCTCGGCTCCACCAGGCTGGGCGGGGAACCAACCAGGTCGCTAATCCACACGACATCGCCATCCAGGAGCGATTTAACTGTGGTGCGTTCTTGGCTGAGTTGACCAGGGATAGGCTCTGAACTGAGGACGTTTTGGCTCAAGCGCAACGTCAGGCGCACCCGCATCTTGCCCGCTTCGCCCGGATAGCGCGCCCGGAGGCGGATGTACTGCGACTGATTCAGTTGTGAACTACCCACCGGGCCTGGCGACAGCCACGCATGGGCGCAACTATCCGCCAGTGTTTTTTGATCGAGGGGATTGAAAACGCGCTGGACGTACAGCCGCTTGCCACCCTCCTCGAAGAACGCCCGGACCGCATGCCAGAGGTAGTTATGCATTTGAACCAAAATGCCATCGGCCTGCGTGAACTTCAGTTGTTGGCGGTCGCCAAACACTCGTTCAAATTCACCCAGGCTGGTAATGATGTCCGGCTCAAGATCGGTCGGGCCATACCGCGTGGGGCCGATGAAGCCAGTGGTCGTGGTACTCACACCTTCAATTGACTTGGCACGGAATGAGGTTTCTTCAACATAAACACCGGGAGCTAAGTATTCGGGCATAAGAATCCTCCATTGAGCTTGGCAGCCGCTGTCACGACGGCTGCACCCACAGTTGTGACTTGAGTATGCATTCCTGGCCGAACTTGAGTTGAGTTTCAGTCAAGGGTATGAATGGAGAAAGGCTTTGTAAGAGTTCGGCTGAATTTTGATTGAGGACGTGGCGGAGAGGCACCGGGCGCTCACGCTCCCTTTGAGTGGTCGCATGGAATTCCGGTGGACTGCCGGGAGTTAGGAGGGAGTATTTCACTTTGATCGTCAATATCCAACTCTGGTTGCGTAGCGGCTTGCGGGTCGGGGGTGAGTCTTCCTGCAGCTCTGGATACGGAAAGAACAATACGACCTTGCCCTTCTCATCCGCGACACTCCAGGCAATGGGCTTTGAGTTTAGGCCGGCCTCCAAGATTGCCCAGGAGGCGGGTTGGCCCGTATCCGCGTCGAGCAGGTCGGCTCGAATAATGGCGAATATGTTGGACATCGCCCGTGCGGGCGACGAGAATAGAGGAATACCCTGAGTCTGTATATCAAACCCGGGCGGGCTGGCTGGTGGACTCTCGACGAGGCAGCCTGGTTCAGTCAGGTTACGCATCGGGGCCTCGACTTCAAAAACGCAGGGCAGGAAGCGCTTCAAGGTATCAACGACTGAGATGACATAGGTGCGGCGGGGCAACGGTTGCTGCCAGAACTTATCGTCCCCGCGGCCAATTTCGAAGTCGCGTAGGCCGGGCAGGTGAGCGAACCCGTAGATGCCGGAAGGGCTGACCGCAGCGGTGACAGCGACTGTCGAGTTGTGCCCTTTGGGAGAGTTAGCCAATAGACTCTCAAGCGCGGAGGGCGGGTAAGCTTTGACGATCAACCCCGATATCACCGGCGCTTTCAGCGCAACGTCGCAGAATTTCAGCCCTAGCGGTGAGACCCAAGTGACGCGTTCGTATTTGACGTGTGCCAGGCTCATTCCACTTCGTCCAGTTAACTCTCGGTCAGGGCGCGTCGTCGAAGGCGAACTCGCGCGTCTGCACGGGCGTCGCTTCCGTCAAGGGATGATCTGCTTCCAACGCGACCATCCGCGCCAAGTAGCTGATGGAGGTTTGCATCTTGGGCTTGAGCTTGTCCCAGATGGCGGCGAAGTCTTGTAAGGACAGCGAGTCGGGAATCAGTTCGACATTTTCATCCAGCCGAAAAACGCCATGATCGGGAGAATGCTTGTTGATATGCGTGGCGGGCAGGATCGGCGTCTCGTACAGGACGCGCAGGCACCAGCCCAGCAGGCGCTGTTGCGACTCGACATCGTTTGCCCAGGCGGTGAGCAGATAATGGAGGTCGAGCATCAGCGGCGCGCGGTAATACTTGCCGCCTTTCAGTTGCTTTGACGCTGGCCGCATGGTTCCGCTGACAGCCACTCGATAAAGGTAGAGCGAGACGCCGTAATCTTGGACAGACTTTTTAGGGGGAGAAGCGGTTGGATTTTCGAAGTCGCTACCATGGAAGAGTTCAAAGCCTGGCGTGCCCGCTGGAGAGCTTGCCAGAGATGAGGTGGGCCACGCATCCTCCAGCAACCCCAGGATCGCTTTACTTGTTGCCGCAATTGCCAATTCGTTTGCCAAGCGTCAGTCTCCCCGTGGGCCTAAATCAGCAGCGCTTGCTTCCAGCGCCTCAGCCATTGTCGCCAGCGAGCGCACCAGTCCAACTTGATCTTTTGGCCATTCAAATAAGGGATGATCAGGATCGTGATTTCACTGAGGTCTGTAAAATAGCGCCGTTCGCCGCTGGGTACATGCTCGACTACCCCCCGCCATTCCGGCGCAGCCCTTTCAATTTCACGCGGTTCCTGCCAGATGCGCACGATGAAGACCGCGGTGTCTTTATCCAGGCGGGAGGCCATGATCAATCGGCTCTTGGGATTGCTGGGCTTTTAAAGAAAAAGTGTTGCTACCTTCAAGCAGCAACACTTTACTATGGCGGTCTCACGTCGGCGTCACGCCCGCATCACCGGACTCTCACGGAGGGCTCAGTGTTCCACAAATCGTTCGATAAATTGGATCGTCTGTTGGACTTTTCCTCGCATCTCATCCACACCTTGCATCACTAGGCGAAGCTGCTGGAGTGCTTGTTGAAGGCCAGCTAGTTCCCCCTCCACACTGGATGACGTGAGGCCTAGGCCAGTCTCCAGCTTGATCTGGAAATACAACGCTCGGGTTTCCTCCATGGGGGGAATGCCTAATTCTTTAGCCAGAATCTGGCAACACATATCGTACTGCCGCGCCGCCAGCGCTCTTTGTCCGCTTTCCAGATACAACCCCATCACTTCGCGGTGAATTTGCTCTCGCAGTGGATCATGCCGGAGAATTTCCAGACCACAATTCAGACTCGCCTCATAAGCGCCCTGATGCTTATAGTAATACATGAGGCTGGCTACACTGTTCAAATACAGGCTGCGCAGACGTTCTCTTTCTCGAAGTGCCCAGTCACTATAAAAGCCTTCCAACAAATCACAAGTATAAAGTTTTAAAACATTCTCCAGTTCTCCGGCCTCAGCGCCCCCTAGAGCCTGGGGTGGCTTGGTTAGAGATAGGACTGCCTTCGCCTCAAAGGCAGCGATGTCCAGCCAATAATCACTCTCCGGGTTAAAACCGATTTCACCAGCCGGTGTAGTGATTAGATAAGTTCCCTGAGGAATACCCTTTGGCTCGAGCGCGCCACGCAACCGCCAGAGCGCAGTGTTTAGACAACTCCGCGCTCGCTCCTTTTCATAATCCCCCCAAAAAATGCCCGCTAAGGTCTCCCGAGAATGGACCCGGTTACGTTGGAGGAGGAGGTACGCTAGCAATGACTGAACACCAGATGTCAATTTAACGTCGAATGATTCAACCTCGTGCCTGAGCCGAACGCTTCCGAACAGGAAGACCCGCAGGATACTCATAGTGTTGCCCCTTTATAATGAATCAGAGTAGTTCGACTCCCTGAAGACTCGCAGATGCATCTCCAGCCGAGCAGATTGCTTTGGATGTTATCCATAATGAACGGGGTTCATCTGGAGCAATCTAACCAATGAGTTGACCACACTTGGCGGATGTCTATATCACACCAAGCGCAAAACCTACGAGATGGCAATAGGGCTTGCCATTCACTGCTAGCTTTTTATTTGATTTTCCGTGAACTTGCTACTGGTACGCTGTTTTCAATACCGCCCCGATGGAGCGTCTTCAAAACTGCTGAAAGCAATCTCATAGCTCTCTGACTCGGAAGGATAAGAGAGCAGGTGAACTGTTGCTCGCGGTCTTACTACACAACAAAGAAGTCCATAGTAAAAGCTCACTCACCTTTACACTGAACAACACGGCAACAACCCTATCACCAACAGCAGTTTCTAAAGCCAAGACTTAATATAGAACGAGGACAGAAGAGGGGGAAGGTGACGGCAGTATAAGCTAAAACAGAAGGTTGTCAAATGGAGTGTCTTCAGCGGTCAAGCGATTCCTATTGGAATCGCCAAGACGTGATTACAACTTGATGAAAGACTTTGCACACGCCTGTTGCGATTCATAGACTAAGCGATGCTTGAGGCACAGTGGTATACTCAATGAGGCGGAGAAATAAAGCTCACTGGTTTTATAAGGAAAGGCGGCTAAGATGACGACTATGATTACTGCTATTTACGAAGAAGGCGTCCTGCGCCCGCTCACACCGTTATCCTTGCCGGAACATTCTCGCGTGCGGATTCAAGTGGAACAAGTCCCCACTCCAGAAGAGACCACAGCACACCGCCGTCGCGTTCGCGAAGCCCTGATCGCCGCTGGATTGAGCCGCCCTCTGTCCATTCCCTTGCCAGCTGCCAGCCCCCTTTCTTCCGAGCGCCGGGAAGAACTGGCGCGCGCTTTTTCCACCGGGGGGCCTCTCTCGAAATTGATTATTGAAGAGCGCGAGGGCCGTTGATGGCCTATTACTACGCCGACAGCAGTGCGCTGGTCAAACGCCATGTGCGCGAGGCAGGCACGGACTGGTTTCAAGCATTGGCCGAGCCCGCTGCCGGCAATGTGATCCTCACGGCGCGCCTCAGCCTGATTGAAGTCTACAGCGCGCTCAACCGCCGGAGACGCGAGGCGCATCTGCCAGTGACAGATTATACTCAGATCGCCACCGACTTTGCAGCTATTTGTACGGCGGAATATGAGTTAATCGAGTTGACCCCACTGGTTGTTGAGCGCGCCCGCCCTCTACTGGAGCACCATCCCTTGCGCGCTTACGACGCAATGCACTTAGCTTCGGCGCTACTAACCCAAACGGAGTTGGAGGCCAACCACCTACCTCCCTTGATTTTCTTGACGGCCGACGGCCGCTTGCTGGACGTTGCACAAGCTGAGGGGATGAAAACGGACAATCCCAACCAGTATTCGTGAGCAGCAAAATCGAAGCGGCTGAAGGGCGCGGAACACACCCCTTCAACGTCTCACCCCCTTGACGGCTCCGCCCATCTCCTTGGTTGTGCCCCTCCTTATCTATATCATTCAAGTTTTGCGATAGCCGACTCCTTCCCGGGGTAAACTGGGTCGCTTGGACAGCCTGGTCGGAGCGACTATCGGGAAGCCCCATCGCCTGACTTGCTCATCCGTTTCCGACTCAAATTTTTCTTGGTATGCCTCCAAGGTTGAGTCAGTGAGGGGTGAGAAAAACAATTGATCAAGATGTCCGCAGAAGATATGCGCTAACTCGTGGGCGATAACGTATCTCACAAATTGATTGGATTGGCAGGGTAACTTGCGGGGACTTAAATACACAATCAAGATTGACTTACGAACCTGAACGCTGAAGGCTGCGCCCCAAACCGAGATTTGTCCTTTGGGCAAACAGTCGGGGTTGTCCACAATCAGCCTTGTCCGTTTGGAAAGCAAAGCCTGGTCTGCTTCCGGAAGATGTTCCCAAACTTCAGCAAACAATTGCGCCAGTCGCTTTGAACGAAGTTTGATGACCATGCTTGACTCCTTTTTGGTGAGTCAGGGAGCCTGGTGGTAAGCCCAGACGCCCGGCCCGCCAGAATCAAAACGGGCGACTCTGCCTCTGAGTTGGCAAAGCCGCCCGCGTGGTAAAATCGCGCCAGCCTATGCCCTCCGCTTACCCGGCAGGGTGTGGGTCAGGGCCTCGTGAGAGTTCCCGCTCTTACGCGGCCCGCTGCACAGAGCAAATACCTTTAATGGTTGAAGGTATTATACTGCGCTGGCTCAATTCGTCAACTGTGCTTCTTCGCGCCTCGGCGCTTATCGGTGGACTTCGCCGCCGAACTTACATAGGCGAGTAAGCTGGTTCGGTCCACTTGCCAGATCGGCCCGAACTTTCGGCCTCGGACTTTCCCGTTTCTCAATAAGTCAAGCAAGTAGATGGGATGATACCCACTCAGGTCAGCCGCCTCTTTCGTTGTAATCCACTCAGCCATGCTTGGCTCTCCCGCACTGTATTGTAACCTGTGCCAGCCTCAGCGCCAACACGTCTGGCGCTCTAGCGATTCTCTTTTCTTATTCAACGATCTCCCACCACTGAGTTGTCGAATTCACACGCGCTCGCTTCCCCTGAGCTAGAAGCAGGGTGTACGCTATCGCTGTATGCTGATTGCCCCGAGCAAGCAGGGATAAGATATGAGCATCTGCGGATAAAGCACTCATGGCAGCCATACGAACCGACTCGGCAACTGTCAAGTCTATTACCAGGTCGGCCAGGACATCAAATGCCATCGGCAGGCGGACTTCCCACGGCTTCTGCCAGGAGAAGCTCGGAGGCAGCCGCCGAGTAAGATCCATCGTCTGCAGCCAGGCCGCGGACTGAAACCGCAGTCGGTCATCGGTTGTACACCTCAGCCGACTCAACAGCGCCGTCAGAACTCGCCGATGCTGATGCCACACGTCTCGGTGATTCTTGGCGAGTTCCGGCAGGCCCAACTGCTCACACAAAGCAGCAATATGAGTCCCCTGGCGGATCGCCTCCAGTTCAGGCGGCAGTAGCAACTGCTCCGGTGGGAGACTCACTGGGAAGGGGTCGAGTGAGATACCCGCTTCCTGACTACACTGCACCAGCTCTTTCTGAAGCCGCCCAGAGGGCACGCTACGCACCACCAGGCTGCGTACATGTTGCATGACTTGCTCCATGAGTCGGGCCGTCGAATCGGTATGGCGCCCGTCAAAGGCGATCAAGAGACGGAGCGCGTCGAGCGCGGATAGATCGCAGTTTGCGGCCAAGTCTCTACGCAGGCTCTCGCAGAAGATGTAGTTGCTCGACTCTTCCCCTCGGTTCGCCAAGAGACGAGCAACCCATTGCATTATTTCAAAATCGGATGGTCGCAGCGAGACCCGGTAGGGTGTCTGTTCCGCGATGCGTTCGGCGGCCAGGAAAGGGGTAAGCCCCGGCTCCAGGTAGTCCAGGTCCATGACGTCTCGCTTCAAAAAGCGGGCCTTCTCCGACAGCGCGACCAAGCGCTCGGCGGCAGGTTCCCGCCCGGTCTCAAACCCGGTAGCTCGGAGGGCTCGCTGCACGTTCGGTGGGGTCAGCCGCTTCGTCGGTTCTCCCGTAGATTCAAGGCCCTCGGTGATGACCGCGAGTTCCTGCAGCAGGCGATGAGACTTGCTGGCTACTCCAACCCATTCGCCCGGAATCAGGGCTTGGACGAGACGCTGATGAATGGCTTGGGCCAGCATCCGAGCCGACATCCTTGTGCTGTCGATCACTGAGGCCGAAGCATCTACGGCTGGTGGATCGGTCGCAGGCGGAGTCTCGCCGTTCTCTTCCGTCTCACTTTGAGAAGCCATCGGTGATTCGGCGGGAGAGGATACCTTGGCATCACTTTCTACAAAAGGGGGCTGCCTTGGTTCAGCCCGCCCCTCTGCCGCGGCCAGATCACGGGCAATGCTTTCGATGATGCCGACCATTTTCCGCAGCGCCCCATCCCGCCAGTTCTGAATCGTTGACGCCGGACGGAGGGGAATCTCGATCTCCCCTGATGACGGAGGCGCAAAGGCTTCACACAATTCTCGAACTGCATCGGAACTGTGAGGGAGCTTCAACCCTTGAAACACATCCAACAGTAGGGCTTGGAGGTGTTCGTCGTTCGGAAGTTGTCCGGCGGCTTGCTCAAGTGTCAGAGTCTGAAGATGACCGGCATCCTTGCCATCCAAACGCCGCGCCCAGCTAAAACTGGCGAAGAACAGGACCTTGAGGGTGAAGTACGGCGTCCATTCATCCAAATGTCGGTCGGAGAAGTCGCCCGGCAGCATTTCCCGGTCTAAGAGTTCTGCCAAAGCCCAAGCGGCCAGCCGTTCGGTCGGGAGGTGTTGGTGCTGAGGATATCGATGAAGGTAGTCAGCAATGAGCAATTCCATTTCGCCGGTATCAAGCAGCGAATGGCCCTTGAGTTTTTCCGGCGATTTTAGCTTCTTGAGAAAATCCAGCAGGCGTTCCACGCTGAATTCCGGGCGTTCCGAATCCCCTGACCGATGACGTAACCTGATCATAAGAGCCTCCTCAGCGACTTGAGCGCTGAACCAAGCTACATCCCAATGAGAACCGGCGCCGCGCGATCCCCGATCCGCGTAGCGTTCCGAGAAAGGCGCAAGACGAGTCGGGCCATCAAGCCGGACTCAGGGGGTGCAGCAATTTGGATGTGGGCTGGCGGAGGCTCAGGCTCCGTGTGAGGGCAGCGTCTGCGGCCTGTCGGCGAACTGACCCGAGGGTGGGTGAGTTCGCCCGTGGAAGTGGAATGTGTGAAGGTTACGTGTCGGTCTCCGTGTTATTGGGGTACTGCAAATGGAGCCACACGCCAGCGGTCGAAAATTTAGCATAGGACTGTAAATCCGTCAAAGGAGTCACGCCCCGTACTTTGGAGCACGGTATTCCGCTGTAAGCCCATTGGATTCGCGTAAATTCTTCGAGTTTTTCGCGGGGATTGCGGCACGGACACGGGACGATCAGACTCGTAGCCAATTCGTGGTCAACCTGGAATTACAGGAGGCGGGAATGAGGAGAATGTAGCACAGGAGGTGACCATGCACGATACTTCGAATGAAACTGTCTCCCAACAACCCGGTCGGCGTCCCCGCGTCCGGCTAACTCAGCCGGTGATCGCACGGGCACCTGGGCTACTTTATATGGAATACGCCCCACCCGAACTGGAGATTGAACTTGGCGTCCCGGCCCGCACCCTCCGCGAGTGGCTGAACCAAGGCCTGCCGCACCGCCGGGATGCGGCGGGACGTATTTGGATTATCGGTACCGAGTTTGCTCACTGGGTGGAGGAGGTGCGTCGGGCACATCAGAGCGGCCCACGCCTGAAGGATGGCGAGGCGTATTGTCTCAAGTGCCGCCAGGGCGTATCCCTGGATACGCTGCACGCGACGCGGACGATACACGGAAACCAGGTACTGCTCAAAGGCATTTGTCCCCGGTGTGGGACTCCAATCCATCGGGGAGGGCGCAATGACTGACCTGATCTGTCGGGATAACTACTTCCTGGTTCGGGAGCACCAAGCCTACCTGCGGGAATTCGAGCAGTACGCGCCCCGGTCACTCGATCTCTACTGGTCAGATATGAAGCGCGTACTGCAATGGGCCGGCTCCCGGCTCCTGGCGCAGGCCGATGCGATTCGCCCCACCCTACTGGATTACTTGGCCGCTTATCCCAAGAAAGACGGTTCCGGGCTGCTCGACTTGAGCACGCGGCGGAAGACAATCCAGTTCGCGGGGATGTTCTTCAAGTGGGGAAAGCTTTGGAAGCCGGAGCAGTTCGAGACGTTGCCGCCGCACTATATCCAGACCCTGCGCCCACCCTCGCTGGAGGGCGAAGCCAAGGAGCACGTCTATGTCTCTATCGAGACGGTGCGCCGACTCATTCAACTCGATGTCCCTGAGCGTGACTTAGCGACGCGATGTGCCCAGGCTGCGGCGGCGTTCCTGTTCTTGAGCGGGATGCGCGCCGGCGCTTTCGGTTCCCTTCCCATCGGGGCGATTGATCTGCCGAAGCACGAAGTGAGACAGTGGCCCAGCCTCGGCGTGCGGACGAAGAAGCGCAAGGCTCGCACGACTTTCCTGCTGGATGTTCCCGACCTGCGGGAAGCCGTGGAACGTTGGGACTCTTATGTGCGCTGTCACCTGCCGACGGAGGCGATGTGGTTTACCCCGATCCTGAATCAGTGGGGTGAACATATGCTGCTCGCCAGACCGAGCGGTGAGCATCGCAATCAGGCAGTGACTCGCGCAATGCGGCGCCTCTTCGCGGCGGCGGACTTGCCCTACCAATCGCCGCACAAGTTCCGCCACGGGCACGCGATGTATGCGTTGCTCCGAGCGCGCGATATGGCGGATTACAAGGCGATCAGTCTGAACTTGATGCATGCCGATGTGCGCGTGACCGATCAAGTCTATACCCAATTCAACGCGGAGCAGATCCGAGAACGGATCATGAGACTCGGCCAGCGCCAGGCGGCCATCCCCGCAGAGGAGAGCGACCTGTATGCGTACCTGCAGGACTTGGCCCCCGGCCAGATCCCGCAGGCCTTGCATATCTTGGTAGACCGGCTGGGAGGCACCGCGTGAATCTTCAAGCGCTGTGGAGAGTCAGCGGTCACCGATTACAGCCGCCAGTTATCCGCTGGGCTGGCGCGGCGATGCGCTTGTTCAAGATCAACCTGGGCGATCCGCGAATAACGCAGTGTCATGTCCAGGGTTGCGTGACCGAGCAATTCTTTGAGGGTGAACACATCGCCCCCGGAGCGCAAGTAGGCAATGGCGAAGGTGTGTCGGAAGCGATGTGGATGGACTTTCGGCACGCCCGCCTTTGCCCCAAGGCGAACCAGCACTCGGCGGAGCATGTTCTTGTTCACCGGCCGACCCATTTTGCTCAGAAACAGTGGCACCTGTGGATCATTGCCATCTTCGCGCTGGGCCAGATAGCGCCATATCGTCCGCAGACCCGTTTGCCCCACGTAGACGATCCGGCCCTGGCCGAATTTAGCACGCCCCGCTTCACCGTGCTTGACCAGTATTTTCCCGGTTTTCTTGTCCAGGTCACCGATCTTGAGCGCACAGAGTTCGGAGGCACGCAGGCCGGTATCCAACAGTATGACGATCAAGGCCCGGTCACGGTAGCCGGTCGAGCGGCGCATGGTGAAACGTCGGCGGCGGACCGTTTGGGTTTCTTTCATTTGATCGCAGGCTTTGAGCAGGGCTTCGACTTCTTCCCGTGTGTAGGGTTCGACCGGCGGCGATTTGAACTTCGGACCGGGGACACCCTTCATCGGGCTGTCCAGGTTGAACTCCAGCGTCGCCCAGGTGAAGAACGAGGACAGGCTAACCCAGAAGTTGCGCGCGGTTTTATGCGAGAGGGGACCATCACCACCGGTCAAGCGCCGAGGTTGATAGTCAGTCTGGAGCCAGACGAGGAAGCCGCGCAAGTCGGCGGGCGTGATGTCGTCAATCGCGACATCGCCCAGATGCTCACACAGAAGTTCCAGATGGTCTTTGTAGTTGTCGAGCGTCGAGGGGCGGCGGCCTTCGGCGGCTTTGTATTGCAAGAAACCTTCGATGGCCTTTTCCAATTTAAAACCTGTGGGTCGTCGGTTCATGGGGCATACCTCCTTAGGAGAGGGTCCTCACGACCTGCGACCTACAGGTCAATGAAAACACCGGAGCCTGTGGGTCCCCGGTGTCATCTCAGTAGCGGGGGTTGGATTTGAACCAACGACCTCCGGGTTATGAGTTGTAATCCTGAACCGGATACTTTTGACCACCGGGCCACTCGTTTTAGGGTGGCCTGGTGAGCTTGAGTTCCAGAGAACTCAGAGTGATACGATTGACCAAATTATACTCATCCTGATGGCACGGTGCAAGCCCTTTTACGGCAGCGTAGCAGCACTCATTCAAAAGAATTGAATTTTTTGAAAAGTTTTTGAAACTCTTTGCTGCAAACAACTTATGCGGGGGTTGATATGAAAGCAAACAAATTTCTGTGCATGACCGTCAGTTCAACTGACGTCCTTTCCCGTAGCGCCTAACCCGCGCAGCCGCTTGCTTGCATCCGCCCAAACTCTCAATAAACGAAAGGAGGTGATCTATGACCTGAGGTAACAGTTGACCAGCCTGCACTCCCCGGCGGCGCAGGCCACACAGCACAACAAGCAGCCGGGGCCACCCCGCCCCCCCAATATCTCTGGAGTAAGCCGGTGCGGGGTCATCCACGGAACAGCGGCCCTCGCCGTGAGATGAAAGTGTACATGAGGAGGAAACTCAGCTTGACCGAGCGCCGCACTACGTCGGCCAGAGGGGAACCGGCGACGAAACCTTAACTGACAACGGGTTGGCAGCAGCCCCTCAGAGCAGTGGCTTTGTAGAAAGGTAACTGGGGAGAGTCTCTTCAGTTAGCGATGACCGAGTTGCGCTTGGCGGTCGAAAGGAGAAACGGAGATGGGTAAGCCCAGTTGGAAGGGGCAGATCAGTTATGCTCTGAACGCCATTGATTGCCGAGGCCAATCCAAGCATCAAGCCAAGATTGAGCAAGGCTGGAAACCGCACCAGCCAGTCTTGGGAATTTACAGCGCTGGGGAATTCAACACGGTTTTCAGGAAGGGCCTGACGTTCGCTCACTGGCTCACGCTCCACTATCCCCAGTTGCATTTCTTCCGTGAGCTCGAAGCACCAATACTGGCCGAGTTTCTAGCCGAGAAGAGCGAGACCTGTAAAGCCAGCTATGTGGGTGCGCTACTCTCGGCCTTACGCAAGCTCCAAGAAGGCTTGGTCGCCTTGGAGTGGATTAACGAGAAAATTATTAGTGACGAGTGGAGAGTCAGTGATCACAATGAAATCCATGTTCCCCGTGGGGCCTATACCCAGGAAGAGAGTCAGGCGATTACGCAACAGGTCACTGGACGCTGCTCGCAGTATGGACAGGCATTACGCTTTATCCTGTCTACCGGCGCGCGGATAGATGAGGTGTTTCATCTACGAGCGGATAAAGTGTTTGTGGCTGAGGGGCGAGTGGAACTGCTCGGCAAAGGCGGAAAGACGCGCCGGATTAAAGCCTTGAATCCAGGAATACTCTCCGAGTTGAATTTATCACGACGATTTGTTTACCTGGAACAAGGCAATGAACGCCTGTGGAAGCCGGGCCTGGAAAACATGGTCCGCGAGGTCTGCGACGAACTGGACATTGAGCGCCGCGGGGTACATGGCTTTCGCGGATCAGCGGCCTGCGAACTGGTGCGGATTAAGACGGAAGTGTTGGGTCTCACTGAATCTCAAGCCCGGCGTGAGTTGGCAATGTGGTTAGGCCACAACCCGCACCGGACAGAAGTGACCTATGCCTATGTGCCGCGTGGCTTTGGCGCATGACATTCAGCTAAGAAGTTTTAGTGAATACACTGAAAAGAGTAATCACGCCAGCTTAATTCTAACTCATGCCATGGAATTCTAAGATCAGCATGCATCTTTTGTTCATATTCTTTACCATCAATTCGCATCTTCCAGGCCGGGCGCACCAGCGCGATAGTTTCGTTGACCAGCCAAATTTGAAACTCTCCTCCAATAGCTTTTTCTCCTGTTCCCCAAATTAACTCATCTTCTCTGGTAGGAGACTTTAGAATATAAAAGTTATCAGAAAAGCTTGTGCTCACCATAAGTTTCTCTCTCTTATATACATTGACAGCTGACATGCTTTCCTTGTCTCTCCTCTTCTATGAAGTTGAGCTATTTGTATTGACTTCTTGTAATGAGCACTTAGTAGCATCCGTTTAAGCTACAAGGTCAATCTGCGTTCTATTTCACCAAGAAGTTGTTCTCCACTTATCGGAAAGGGGAGTAGCCAATCGAACAAAGCTGCGTATTTCTCGTCACTGAAATATTGACGGGCAGCATTTTTGTTCCGGCACAAAACGATGACCTTTATAGCAATCGATTGTGTTCTAAGTTGCTGGGCTAACTTCCAGCCCGACCCTTTACCGTCAAAGTCCTCGTCTATTATCGCCACATGAAACTGCGAGGCGTTCCTGGTCTGTTTTGCATCTGGCACAGAGTTTGCGACCACCAGGGAGTAATCACCTCGTTCGATAATCTTGCTTAGAGCATCTTGGTCTTCGGGTCGTACCGCTAGCATTATTTGGAAAGTCATAGTCTGATGTTCCTTAAGGGCCAAAGGCGACAAATGCATCAGATGATGTGGTCAATCCTATCTTTTGCAAGATATTCTGCATGTAAGGGAAGAACTTTGTGCCGGAAGGATTATAATGGCCGGAGAAATCATCGATGTAGGTTATTACTCCATTCTCATTGATTCCCAGTTCGCCCGCCCCGTAGATATTTTCTCCATTCACAAGATCTGCATGGTGTAGGGTTCCTATGTTGCGACTGACCCGGATATTCCCTTCCGAATCTATTACATAAATATACCGAGCGCTACCCCTCAATCTTGGATCCACTCTCCCAATGTAATTCGGAAAGTGTCAATGGGAATGGGACAACTCCGTGACGAGTTTAGTGTAGATTCTCCGTGTCTACACCCGGTAATAAAGCCTGCGGTCTAGGGGTCCCAGCCTCTTGCGGCG
>Ga0075421_100000332_pt1 | contig 47611 bp, 37 predicted proteins | sample SoiMetdeltSBSDD5_FD_75292 | JGI IMG/M metagenome (GOLD analysis project Ga0075421, IMG submission 75292) | Bulk soil microbial communities from a Populus tree surrounding site in Tennessee, USA - Soil MetaG P. deltoides SBSDD5 | ecosystem: Environmental > Terrestrial > Soil > Tree plantation... | reverse complement strand
ACTTCAAAGTCCCGCCGCCGTGCTGGCAGCCGCCCAAACAACGCGGCCGGCCTTCTTTAGCCACCCTGCGACTGACTCAGCAATGGGCTGCTTGATCACCCTTAAGTGCGGTGACACCCAGGCTGAGGGTTGACCAGATTACTTTTGAATTTTGAGAAAGCGAAAGCGGGGCAAAAATCAGCAAGGCCGTCGGCGGATAGATAAATGATTTTCCAATTTCAAAGGGTTGATAGGGATTTTCTTTTTGCAGAACCTTTTGCCCGGCGCGCAAATAGATCCCCAGATCCGAATTGAACCGGTAATTAATATTCGTTTGAACCCACAACGCAATGAATAAGCTCAGGCCCAACACGATCGGCAGCAATAGGGAGCGCGTTCGGTTATTCAAGAATTTTGCCTTTCTGGCCGAGATTGCCGGGAAGTATAGCCCGGCGTTATTAAAAGTCAATTATCAAACATCGAGCAGGCGCATTTCAGGCTGGCGGCGAGTTTGCTCAAAGCCCGCGTCCTTCGCGAAGCACCCCTGTGGGGCGCGGGCGTTCTGGCTAGGCGTTCCCCCGGCCCGCTCCGCGAAGCCGGGGCGGGCGACCGCGAGGACGCGGTCGGGGAGCGTGTTGCCCCCAAGTTGAAATGCGCCCACATAGAGAAGGAAAGGTATGGAAGCGGGGATGCAGTTTCTCAAGAAACAAGGTAGAATTTGCCCGGCCTCTGGACAACTACCCAGCGTGATAACCCAGCGGCCAAATTTTTTCTCCAGTACGTCGCACGCCACAATTGCATCCGCGTGACCCGCTCGCGGGGGCGAGCAACTCACTTCATTAAGTGGAGGCGCACCATGCGAGTCGGCTTCATCTACGCGTATATGGATAATCGCCGCTGGGGCAACAAATATGGCGGGCCGATCCAGCCGATCACGGGCACGCTCATCGCCAGCCTCCTACCCCCCGACATCGAAATCGAAGTCATCAACGACAACAGCCCCGGCGACGTGGATTGGCGCAAAGACTACGACCTGCTCTTCATCTCCAGCATTCATTCGGATTTTGATCGGGCGCGGCAAATCTCCCACTACTGGCGCAAGCGCGGCGCGAAAACCGTCTACGGCGGATTCATGGCCAGCACCTACACCGCGCTCTGTCAGCCCTTCTTCGATTCCATCGTCGTCGGCGACGCCGAAGGCTGCATCCCGGAACTCTATCAGGATTTTTGCGCGGGCGAACTGCAGCCGGTTTACGTCTCCTCGCCCTTCGATCCGCTCAAAGTTCCCACGCCGCGCTTCGATCTGCTCGCTAAAAAAAACCTGATCCCGCTAACGCTCGAAATTACGCGCGGCTGTCCGTTCACCTGCGATTTCTGCGCGCTGACCGGGATCGGGACGCGCTTTCATACACGCCCGCCGGAACTCGTTGTGCGCGATATTGAAGCCGGACAGAAGATGCTGCGCGGCCTCGTCCCCGATTACAAGCTGCACATTGCCACCTTTCTTGATAACAACATCGGCGGCAATCTGCGCTATCTCGAACAACTCTGCGACGCGCTGACGCCGCTCAACCTGCGCTGGGGTTCGCAGGCGACCTTCAACGTGATGGCCAAGCCGGAAGTCGTCAAGATGATGTCGCGAGCCGGCTGCCGCGTCATCTTTATGGGATTGGAAAGCCTGAACCCGGCCACCCTCACCGACATGCACAAATATCAGAACAGCCTTGACCAGACGAAGACGGTCCTGGACTTGTGCGGCGATCATGGCATCATGGTCGCCTCAGGCTTGCTGCTCAGCCCGTTGATGGATGACCTGGACTACATCTATTCCCTGCCTCCGCGTTTGAGAGAATGCGGCTTGCACATGCCCGCTTACATTTCTTTTGAAAGCCCGATCCCCGGCACACCGCACTTCCACGGCCTGGCCGAGGCAGAAGAACCGGCCTTCCTGCCGAACGCGTTGCTGCGCGACTTTGCCGGTTACACGCTCGTGACCAAACCCAAGCGCGAGTCGGCGGAAGACTTCGTCGCCGGTTACAAGTGGCTCATGGAAAATGTGTATACGCCGCAGACGCGCTGGGAGCGGTTCAGCGAGTATGTGCCGCGCTATCTCAAAGGCCGGCAGTGGTTTTCGTTAGTGGCGGAATTCGTGCGGACCGGACTGGGAGGAGAGAAACTGCATCCGGAACGGACCTTCCTCGCCGGGACGGATGTGCCACCCCCGGAATCGCTCAACGTCCCGTTCACCGCGGATGATTTCGATTCGGAAGCGCAGCGCCGCGCGATCGTCGAACCCTGGCGCGTCTCCGATGAGACCGGGCGCGTCCTGCCGATGTGGCGCGACTCCACCAAAGTCTTCCAAGCGCAAGGGAGGATGGCGGTGACCCTGGAAGACTTAACCCGAACGTTGGACCGAAAATTGGATGTGTCGCTGTTGACAATGTCCTAAAGAGCTTTGGTCAACGGATGAAACAGATGTAACTGATTTTTTTCTTTAAAATCCATCCGTTCGATCCGTTCCATCCGTTGACCAAAGGGTTTTGAACTATTTTGGAGAAAATCATGCCCAACCAGATCACGGACTATCTGGAAGATCCATTTCTGCGTCGTCTCTACGACTTGGTGAAAACTGCCGGCCCGATGCGGCCGAGCCAGATTGATATTACGCACTCGTGCAACATTCGCTGTGAGGGTTGCTACTTCTTCTCCGAGGAACTGGATCAATTCCAAGCGCCCAAAGACGAGACCACGTTTGACGACTTCATCGCGCAGGAAAAAGCGCGCGGCACGAACTTCTTGACCGTCGTCGGCGGCGAACCAAGCCTGATGTTGGACCGGCTCAAAAAAGTGTACGACAACTTCAAGCTGATCGTCGTCACCAACGGCATCCGCCGCATTCCGACTGAAGGTTTTGAAAACATGCCGATTGCCGTCTCAGTTTGGGGCGATCACGAAACCGACACGCGCCTGCGCGGGAATGGCAAGCTCGATGTGTTTGCCAAGGGCTTGAAGAATTACAAAGACGACCGGCGCGCCATTTGGTATTTCACCGCCAATCCCGGTCACGTCCACGAAATTGAAAGCGTCGTGGGGCAGATCGTGGACAACGGCAATTTCATGGGCTTCAATTTCTATGGCGACATTGCCAACCACGGCGGCGACCTGGATCACCGCCAGGGCTTCGACCGCGTGCGCCGCGAGATTGACCGGATGATCGAGCGCTATCCCGAGCGTGTCATCAACACCTCGTACATGAATCAGGTCATCACCACCCGCAAGCTGTACGACGACGATTGGGGTTTCTCCGTCTGCGCGACGTTGAGCGACAACATCGAAAAAAACCGGAAGCGCTTTGAGAACGGCAATCCGTATCTGCCGCACTACCGCGTCTACAATCCCGATCTTAAAACGACGCGCGGCTGCTGCCGGAGCGATAAGTGGGACTGCGAAAATTGTTATGACACCTGGGCCAACATCTCCTGGATTATCGTCAATGTGGAGAAGCACTTAGGCTCCGTCCAAGAGTTCACGCATTGGCTCACCAGCGTTTTCATCTTCCACCTGACCGGCCGGACAATTAATTTTGAAGAAGGCATCCAACTCCTGCCCGAGGTTCACCGCCGTCTCCGGCATCTGCGCGAGGAAGCGCCCGCGCTAGCCACCTCCCCCGCCCCCGCGCCGCTGGAAGATTTGGTTTACCAAGTGCTGTAGAACCATGACTCTACTGCCAAAATACTTTTTTACCGCGGAGAACGCCGAGAGCGCAGAGAAAGAGAGAAAGAAAGAGAATCTCTGCGGACTCCGCGCTCTCAGCGGTTAAATTTCTCCTTCTCATTGGAGTCTACGATGCAGAACACCGAAAAACCAGCTATTTCCATCACCACCCTGCTGGGAGCGCTGGCCGGGATTATCACGATCACCAGCGGCCTGCTTTTCTACACCGGCTATTTGTTCCTGCTCGGTTTCTATCGCGGTTTCGGCATCCAAATTGAAATGCTGGAGCTCTCGGCGCAAGAGATCCTGATCGAAAGCGGAGCGATTCTGGTTCCCACGCTTTTCTTCACCGTGCTCTTGTTCGCCGTGCTCTCTTTTATTTACGCGCGCTTTTTTGCGAAAAGCAGCCTTTCCGATGTACTGCAAAACCGGCGGCGGCCGATCTATTTAGGCCTCCTCATCTATCTACTGATCTTCACCTGGACGATTCCCAGCGTGAGTGAACAGGTCGCTAAAGCGCAAATTGATCAAAAGTTTACGCCTTATGGTTTCTTGACCAAAACGCTTCCCACCTCCACCGTCTACACCGACGCACTGGTGCCCGCCCTCACCCCGACTGAAACGAACGAGGGCGTGTATACGTATGAGGATCTACGCTTTCTAGCTTCCAACGATGACTATTTTTTCTTTTTCAAGCAACAAGAGGGGACGTACATCATTCCGAGTAGCTCTATTGTGCTGGTTACGTTTCATAGATAAGAGCGACGGTAGACGGTAGACGGAAGACGGTGGACAGAACATTTCATGGATAATTTGGCTTCCACGTCTTACTTCTGATCGCACGCGCCGAATCCGGTGATCCGTTCCGCATCCGTTGACGCAAGACTTCGACGTTTTGAGCAATTGAAAGCCTGCATGAACAACAGCTACTTCCACCGGAAGAAAAGGATAGTGAACCGGAACAGTTGGCACTATAAGGCCAGGAATATCGGCGGCCTCGCCGCCTAACAAGAGGTCGCAGGCGATACGCTTTGCTTGACTCTGCGTGCGCCTAACACGACCGTCGGGCCTCTACCAATTCTATCTGCAATATCCATCAGCGATGAAAATTGATCAGCGAATTCTCGACAGACTTACTGAACTCATCGACATGGGAGAGCGCGTCGCAAAGACTCGATACAGCCGTGATAGTCATCGCGCCATCTGGCTAGGAGATGATGGTGTAGATTACGAACTAGCTCACCAATGGGGAACAAGTTGCCTCAGTATTATCAATCGTGTTTTTGGATCTGAAAGTGATCATTACAAGAAATTTGACGAACTGTTCAAAGAGTTTCATGATTATGGGCCTATAACCATGGGCCTAGGCATTTTGAAATCGGCCAAAGAGGAGTACGAAAGCGGATTTTTATTTGAGACTCGGGTTTTAATTGAAGCAGAGTTGTTCGATGATTTCCTTGAACAGGCAGAACATTTGCTCACAACTGGATACTTCCAGGCTGCTGCTGTCGTGGCAGGGTGTGTTCTCGAAGACAGTCTACGAAAGCTATGTCAACGCAAGGGAATCTCACTTGCCGACAAGCCAAAGATTGATCAGATGAATTCCGATCTAGCTAAACATGGCACTTATAACCAGTTAACCCAGAAACGGATCACAATGTTGGCTGACATCCGAAATAAGGCTGCCCACGGTCAATGGAGCGAGTTTAACAAAGAAGATGCTGAAGCTATGATCAAGCAAATCCGGACTTTCATGGAAACACACTTCTCCTAAGTCACAAAAGCGGCCCAACAATGCTCTGAACTCGACTGGTCTCCGCAAATGGCCGAGCGCGAAAGTTGGACGTAATAGGACATTCAATTGTTTGCAGACAGATTTTAAACAGGGCATTTATTATGGATAATCCAATTTCAACACGACGTGTCAAAGACATCAGTTCAGCGGCTGCTGCATTCTCTCAAGTAACCGGAATTTTAGGTGGTTTCGGGGTTACTATTGTAGTATTGGCGTTAAGCCCAGGCACACTTCCAAATAGCAATGGCAAAGATTGGATTGTTGGAGTTGTTCTGTTGGGTGCAACAATTTATATTACATCGTCAGGAATTCTTGCAAATGCAATGACATTTGAAGACCAAAGAATGAGTAGCGCTGCATTTAATCTTGGAATATTTTTATTTCACCTGGGTAACTTAGCACTTTGTATAGGCATCTTACTGACCACGTTTCAGATTACAATGTTTGTTTCAAGGATTGTGGCGGGAATTGTTTGCCTTATAGCGATTTGGTTTGCAACAATAAACTTTCTGCCTATCTTCGGTGGAGTGCAATTTTCAAGCACTCGAAAGCCACGGCGATGATCTAAGCTTTGGGGGATACGATGTTTACCTAAGGTTACTCTGCTTTCTAAAGTGGCTAAGCTCAACAAAGAGTGAAGCAAGCGGCTGGGATTCTGCAGGATTTTCAAAGATTTTCCACGCTTCGGCAGAAGCCTGCCCTTAAGCTTTGTTTTCGCACAGCCACCTCTAACGCAAACCATCGGGCCGCTAAGATAGCAGCACTTAACTTCACAAGAATAGAGAACCCAGTAGATAATACTCACGATCTCCCCTCATAGCACAACTGATGATCCCCACCCCTCAACCTAACCCCACCCTGAAAGCTTACACCTTAGACGAAATCCTCCGCTACCGAGCGCAGGAACAGCCTGACCGTCTGGCCTATATCTTCTTAGAAGATGGAGAAACGGAATCGGGTCGGCTGACATACTCAGAGTTGGATCACAAGGCGCGCGTGATTGCGGCTGAGCTTCAGTCATTCGCCCCTTCGCCCCTTCGACATCCTTCGACTACGCTCAGGACGAGCGCTCAGGGGTCGGGGCACGGGGCGCTGCCTGAGCTTGTCGAAGGCAAGCGCCCTGAGCAAAGTGGCGCGCGCGCATTACTCCTCTACCCACCCGGCCTCGAATACATCGCCGCCTTCTTTGGATGTCTGTATGCGGGCGTCATCCCTGTCCCGGCTTATCCCCCGCGCCTGAATCGCCCAGAGCCTCGGCTGCAAGCCATCGCCGTGGACGCACAAGCGACGCTGGCGCTGACGACAAGCACGATCTTGTCCAACGTAGAGCGGCGGTTCAATCAAGCGCCGGAGTTGGAAGCGCTGAAGTGGGTGGCGACAGAGAAGACGGAGGACGGAGGACGGACGACGGAAGAAAAGCAATCCTCCGTCGTCCGTCCTCCGTCCTCCGTCGGTAACACCGTCGCCTTCCTCCAATACACCTCCGGCTCCACCGCCGCGCCGAAAGGCGTGCAGGTGAGTCACACCAACCTGCTGCACAACTTGTCACTCATCCAAAAATGTTTTGGACACACATCTGAGAGTCAAGGCGTTATCTGGCTGCCGCCGTATCACGATATGGGCCTGATCGGCGGAATCTTGCAACCGCTGTACGTCGGCTTCCCGGTCACGCTCATGCCCCCGACCGCTTTCCTGCAATCCCCGGCGCGCTGGTTGCAAGCCATCACCCGTTACCGCGCGACCACCAGCGGCGGGCCGAACTTCGCGTATGACCTGTGCGTCCAAAAAATTACGGCGGAACAGCGCGCGACACTCGATCTGGGTAGTTGGGAGTTAGCCTTCAACGGCGCCGAGCCGATCCGCCCGGAAACGTTGGAACGGTTCACGGCGGCGTTCGCCGCGAACGGTTTCCGGCGTCAGGCTTTCTATCCCTGCTATGGACTCGCCGAAGCGACGCTCATCGTTTCCGGCGGCGCGAAAGAATCAGCGCCGGTTATTGAGACTGTACGAGCGGAAGCGCTGGAAAGTAATCAAGTTGTTGTGGTGAATCAAGACGAAGGACGAAAGACGAAAGACGAAGGACAAAGGACAAAATCCCAAATCCCAAATCCCAACCGCCAACCACTAGCAACCAGCGACCAGCAACCAGCCGCCAACCACCAGCAGCCAGCCACCAGCAGCCAGCCACCAACCACCAGCAACCAGCCATCAGCAACCAACTACCGCTCACTCGTCGGCTGTGGTCAGACTCTCGCAGGGCAGAAAATTGTTATCGTTGATTCTGAAACATTGAAGCCGTGCCCGCCGGACAGCGTGGGAGAGATTTGGGTCTCCGGCCCCAGCGTCGCGGAGGGTTATTGGAACCGACCGGAGGAAACCGAGCATACTTTCCACGCTCATCTGGCAGACACCGACGAAGGCCCGTTTTTGCGAACCGGCGATTTCGGATTTCTGCGAGATGGCGAACTATTCGTCCTTGGACGATTGAAAGATCTGCTCATCATCCGTGGTCGCAACTATTATCCGCAAGACATCGAGCTAGCCGTCGGGCACAGTCATCCAGCGTTGCGCGCTGATGTGGGCGCGGCCTTCTCCGTGGAAATCGGCGGTGAAGAGCGGCTCGTCGTCGTTCAGGAAGTCGAACGCCGCTTCCTGCGCAACCTGGAAGTCAACGAAGTGATTGGCGCCGTCCGGCAAGTCATCGCTGAAGATTTTGGGCTGCAAGTTTACGCCGTCGTATTGATTGAGACGTTAAGCATCCCTAAGACCTCCAGTGGAAAAATTCAGCGTGGCGTTTGTCGAAGTCAATTTCAAGCGGGGAGCTTGAAGGTTGTCGGCGAGTGGCGGGCTACGACCTCACCCCCCCTACCCCCCTCTCCTGACGCGCCCTTCGACTTCGCTTCGCTCCGCTCAGGGTTCAGCGTCAGGAGAGGGGGGCTGAGGGGTGAGGTTCCATCTCAGACTAGAGCAGAGATTGAAGCCTGGCTCATCGCGCACATCGCCCGTGAGTTAAGTATTCCTCCCACAGAAATAGATATTCGCCGCCCCTTCGCCTATTACGGATTAAGTTCGGCGCACGCGGTCGGTCTCGCCGCCGAACTCGAAACGTGGCTCGGACGCCGCCTGCCCCCCACCCTCGCTTACGATTATCCAAGCATCCAAACACTCGCCCGATTTTTAGCCGAAGAGTCTGAGCCTTCAACGTCCGCTGCGTCAATCAGCGCGGAGCGGGAGCGCGGAGCCGAAACCGAGCCCATCGCCATCATCGGCATCGGCTGCCGTTTTCCAGGCGCGCACGGACCGGAAGAATTTTGGCAACTGCTGCGCAACGGCGTGGACGCCATCACCCAGATTCCCGCCGAACGTCGTTGGCTGCACGCCTTCAATGAACAGAATGGCGCACAAGTTAAATTCCCGGCCTGGGGCGGCTTCCTCGATCAGATAGATCAATTTGATCCCGGCTTCTTTGGCATTACGCCGCGCGAAGCCGCGCGGATTGATCCACAGCAACGTCTCTTACTCCAAACGGCGTGGGAGGCCTTGGAAGACGCGGGACAAGTTATTGAGCAACTGTCCGGCACCCACACCGGCGTGTTCGTCGGCATCTCCGGGAATGATTACGGCCAAGTGCAATTGAGCGACCCGCGCTTGAGCGATCCATACGCCGGAACCGGTAGCGCGTTGAGCATCGCCGCCAATCGCTTATCGTATGCGTTCGATTTTCGCGGGCCGAGTCTGGCGGTGGACAGCGCCTGTTCGTCGTCGCTCGTCGCCGTTCATCTCGCCAGTCAAAGCCTGCGGCGCGGCGAATGCCAACTGGCGCTGGCCGGCGGCGTCAACATCATCCTCTCGCCTATGATCACGCTCAACTTCACGCACGCCGGATTCATGGCCGCGGACGGCCGTTGCAAAGCGTTTGACGCACGCGCCGATGGTTATGTGCGCGGTGAGGGGGTGGGCGTCGTCGTTTTGAAATTGCTCTCGCGGGCGCTCGCGGATGGCGATCCGATTTACGCCGTGATTCGCGGCAGCGCGGTCAACAACGATGGCCGCTCGAACGGCCTCACCGCGCCCAATCGTCAGGCGCAGGAAGCTGTGCTGCGCGAAGCGTATCAACAAGCCGATGTCTCACCCGGCGAGGTGCAATACCTCGAAGCCCACGGGACCGGCACCGCCCTCGGCGATCCAATTGAAGCCGAGGCACTCGGCGCGGTTTTGGGGGTGGGCCGCGACGATAAGAGTTTCTGTACTTTGGGATCGGTGAAGACAAATATCGGCCACTTGGAAGCTGCCGCCGGGATCGCCGGGTTGATCAAAACCGCGCTCGCACTGAAACACCGTGAGATTCCGCCGAACCTGCACTTTGAAAAACCGAATCCGCACATTCCTTTTGATCGGCTGCCGCTGCGTGTTCAGCAGACTCTCACTCCGTGGCCCGAGCACGCCGGCCCCGCTCTCGCCGGAGTCAGTTCCTTTGGCTTCGGCGGTACGAATGCGCACATCGTTTTAGAAGAAGCGCCCTCCTCCACCGCAGACACTTTTAGCAATGATTCTGATTCGCCGGCAGCGCATTTGTTGCCGGTGTCCGCACACAGTCCCGAGGCGCTGCGAGCGATAGCTCAAGCGTATTTAGATTTTCTAATCCTTCCAGATTTACAAGAACGCCCGGCGATAAAATCGCCGGGCTATGAACAGCGCCCCATGAATGGGGCTAGCCGGATTGATCCGGCGCAACTTATAGCCCGGACACTTCATGTCCGGGCGAGTCCCGACGAAGAGATCTCGTGGCCGGACATCTGTTACACCACCAGCCTACGACGTAGTCATCACGATCATCGTCTCGCGCTCGTCGCGCACAGCCGCGCGGAGGCCGCGCAAGCGTTGCAGGCTTTTCTACAAAACGAGTCACAGCTCGGCCTCACCGTCGGGCGCTACATGCCGAATCAAACGCCGCGTGTCGTCTTCGTCTTCAGCGGACAAGGGCCGCAGTGGTGGGCGATGGGCCGCGAACTCTTGGAACACGCGCCGACCTTTCGCGCCGTCATCGAAGAGTGTGACCGCTTACTCGCTCAGTATGCAGATTGGTCATTGCTCGTCGAACTCCGCGCGGATGAAGCACACTCGCGCTTGAATGAAACTCAAATCGCGCAACCGGCGCTACTCGCGCTGCAAGTCGGTCTGGCCGCGCTCTGGAATGAATGGGGCGTGACACCGGAGGCCGTCGTCGGTCACAGCGTGGGCGAGATTGCCGCCGCGCATGTCGCCGGCCGGTTGAGTTTAGAGGACGCGGTGCGCGTCGCCTTTCACCGTGGACGCTTGATGCAGCGCGCAACCGGGCAAGGGAAAATGGCAATGGTGGAATTGTCGCCGGAGGCCACGCAGCGAGCCCTCGCGGGATATGAAGATCGCCTGTGCCTCGCCGCGATCAACAGCCCGACCTCCACCGTCCTCTCCGGCGACCCCGAAGCTTTGACAACGATGCTTGAGACTCTCCAACAGCAGGGCATCGCTCATCGTCAGCTTTCTGTGGATTACGCTTTCCACAGTCATCACATGGAAAGCTTGCAAGCTGAATTAGGTGAAGCGCTCCATGACTTGGAGGGTAGCCCGCGTAGCGGGCTTTCCCCCAATACGAGGCGTCGGTTTCCAACCGATGCCGGACCCGATCCCAACATAGCGATATTCTCAACCCTCACCGGCAACATGGCGAACGACTCTGATTTCAACGCGAGTTATTGGCAGCGACAAATTCGGGAGCCGGTTCGGTTCGCGGAGGTCATTGATCGTTTGGCGCAAGCCGGGCAGTGCTGCTTCATCGAAATCGGCCCGCACCCGGTTCTCTCCCTTTCCATTCTAGAATGCCTGCGCCAGCGAGGCGAAGAAGGCCTCGTACTCCCGTCACTGCGGCGCGGTGAAGAGGAACGCGCGACACTGCTGGGCTCGCTCGGCACGCTTTATACGCATGGCTATCCACTTGATTGGCGTCAGCTTTATCCCGATGGTGGCCGCTGCGTTTCACTTCCATCCTACCCGTGGCAAACCGAACGTTACTGGTTGGACACCGAAGAGATCGGCCCTACTTTCACTTTCAATTCCCGCCACGGCCCAACGCATCCCTTGCTCGGTCAAGCTGTGCCGTTGGCATCTCACTCCGAAGAATATCTTTGGGAGAACACGCTTGATCGTCAGCATCTGCCTTATCTCAAAGATCATCAGTTCCAGGGAGATGTTGTACTGCCCGGCGCAGCCTACGTGGAAATGACACTCGCCGCGGCGGCGCAAGTTTTCGGTGAAGGGCCTCATACGCTCACAGAAATCGAATTCCGTCGCCCGCTCTTTTTACCCGAGAATAGCTCGCGCACGATTCAGTTCAGCCTCGCACTCGACTCAGCGCAGACGGCCTCGTTTCGAATCTTCAGTCGCGCGGATGAGGGCGAGGCGTGGGCACTTCACACACTGGGCAAGATTCGCGCGAACCAAGGGGAAGCGCTTCTAGCCGAGCCAGCTGACATCCAGAACATCCAAAGCCGCTGCCGCGAGGAAATCTCAAAAGAGAACTACTACTTGGCGCTCGCGGGGCGCGGGCTGTACTACGGCCCCGACTTTCAAGGCCTCACTCAAATTTGGCGGCAAGCCGGCGAAGCCTTGGGCGAGGTACACGTGCCTCCCGCGATTCAACCTGAACTCAGCGCCTACCACCTCCATCCAACTTTGCTCGATGCCGGCGCACAAGTGTTGATCGCCGCCGAAGGTGGACATGATAGCAACCGTCCATTTTTGCCGGTGAGCGTGGATGAGGTGCGCTTTTACCGTCAGCCCGAGGCGCGGATTTGGAGTCATGCTGTCCTCCGCCCTGAATCAAATCACGCCACGACCGGACTCGTCGGCGACGTCCGATTACTAGACGAGGCCGGCGGCTTGATCGCCGAGGCGCTCGGTTTGCGCGTTCAATATTTAGATGGCGCAACATCGCCGGCAACTCAACCCTCTGTGGACGATTGGCTCTACACTTTGGAATGGGAACTACAACCAAGAGTCGAAACGCAGCCCACGACTCATCACGGAACATGGTTAATTTTTGCTGACACGCAAGGCATCGGCGAGACGTTCGCCGCGCAGTTAACGGAAGGTGGCGAAAGCTGCGTCATCGTTTCTCCGGGCCAGGCCTATGAACGCCATGACGCAAATCGTTTTTCTCTCCGCCCCGCTCAAGCGGAAGATATTCGCCAACTTTTCGATGAGGCGTTAGGGAATGACTCAACCTTCTGTCGCGGGGTAGTCTGCTTTTGGGGACTTGATCTCTCGCCGCGGGAGATCACAGCGGCCTCGCTCGAAGCGGATGCGCTGCTCGGCGTGGGCACTGTTGTGACTCTCATCCAGGCGTTGACGAAAACAGAATGGAAGCCGACAGCGCCTCGACTGTGGCTCGTCACGCGCGGCACGCAGAATGTCGGCGAGGAATCAAAATCAGCGGCGCTCTCTCAAGCGACGTTATGGGGATTGGGACGAACCATCGCTCAAGAACATCCGGCGCTGTGGGGTGGATTGATTGATTTAGAGCCGGGGCCACTCACGCCTGAAGTCTCTGCACGGTTGTGGGAAGCCATCTGCCAGCCGGATCAAGAAAATCAAATCGCTTTCCGCCAAGGCGAGCGATACGCGGCGCGATTGATTCGGCACCGAAGCGGTGCGCGCCGAGTAAATGAAGAAACAAATCAACTTGCACCTGTCCACTGGCGCTTAGATGGAAGCTACCTTATCACTGGCGGGCTTGGTGGTCTAGGATTATTAGCAGCCAAGTGGATGGTTGAGCAAGGCGCGCGGCGCGTCATCCTCTTGGGGCGCACCTCCCTGCCCCCGCGCGCCGAATGGCATCTCATCGAAAAAGGCAGCCGCCTGTCCGACCAAATCGCCGCCATCCGCGAACTGGAAGCGTTGGGCGCGAGTGTGCATCTCGCCTCCGTCAACGTCGCCGATGAAGCGCAACTCGCAGCGTTCCTAGAAAGCTACCGCCGCGAGGGCTGGCCGCCCATCCGAGGCGTCGTCCACGCCGCCGGAGTTTTGCAAGATCAAATTCTCTCGCAACTCGATCCGACGACGCTCGCCACCGTCTTCGCGGCCAAAGTCACCGGCGGCTGGCTGCTGCATAAACTGCTGCACGCTGCGCCACTGGATTTCTTTGTCCTGTTCTCCTCGGCGGCGGCGCTGCTCGGCTCGGCGGGACAAGGAAACTACGCCGCTGCCAACGCGTTCTTAGATGCGTTGGCGCATCATCGGCGCGCACACGGGCAACCAGCGTTGAGCATTAACTGGGGTCCGTGGGCCGAAGCCGGAATGGCGGCGCACGCTACACGGGATCGGCGCGAACGCCTCGCGCGGCAGGGCATGGGCAGCATTCCGACTGAGCAAGGCTTAGAACTATTCGGTCAATTGCTGCGGCATGCGTCCGGGCAAATCGGCGTGATGCCGATCAACTGGTCGCAAATGTTCGAGGCTTATCCTGAGCTGCGCACTTCGCCTTTCCTGACTCATCTGGCGCAGGCAGCCGCGCCCGCGGATCACGCGCCCGAGCCAGCCCAGTCAATGCGTGACGTTGTCTTAGCAGCCGCGCCGGACGAACGCCAGTCGCTCGTGGAGACGCTCATCTGCGAGCAAGTCGCCAAAGTCAGCGGGATCGTGGCCGCGCGGCTCAATCGGCAGCAGTCTTTGATCGCGCTGGGCATTGATTCGTTGATGGGCATCGAACTGCGACGGCGCGTTGAAGCCGAAAGCGGCGTGACGATTCCCTTGGGCCGACTCTTGGAAGGCCCGACCATCGCCGAACTCGCCGCGCTGCTGCTCGATCAAATCGGCGCGCCAACAATCTCAACGCCCACCGAGTTCGAATCAGACTCACTCGCCTCGCCGGTCGTCGTCATACAATCAGCGGGATCACAGCCGCCCTTCTTTTGTATCCATCCCGGTGCGTTAGAGCCGCAGTGTTACACCGCGCTCGCGCAGCACCTCGGCGAGGCTCAACCGTTTTACGCGCTGCAGCCGGCCGAGTTGGACATGTATCGCAACTTAAAGAATGATGCGGCGATGGAGACATCCATCCCGGAGATTGTTAACCGCTGCGTGACGGCACTCAAAGTGATTCAACCACACGGCCCGTATTTTCTGGGAGGCTGGTCGTTGGGAGGCGTGCTGGCCTTTGAGATCGCTCAGCAGCTAAAGCAGCGCGGAGAGACGGTGGCTTTGCTCGCTTTATTCGATAGCCCCGCGCCGCCGCGCGAAGCGGGCCAGCCGCGCCCGGAAGATTACGAGGATGCCGCGCTGCTGCCGATGTTCGCCAGCTACTTGGGCGCGCGGCGCGGCAAACAGCTTTCCCTGGACCTTGAAGATTTCCTGACCCTCGACCTCCCGGCGCGCTTCGAGCGCGTGCTGGAAAAAGCAAAGATCGCCGAAGTCTTGCCCGCCGATGCCGACCTGGCGCAGATCAAGCTGCTGCTCCAGATTTATAAGAATGGTCTGAGGCGCGGCATTCGCCGCTTGTGGGATTTCGAGCCGCAGGCCTACCCAGACAAGATCACCTACTTCCGCGCCGGCGCTGGCCGCGAGGTCTTCGACGATGTTTTCCCGTGGGCCGCCGACAGTTGGAGTAAACTTACGCCTCACGCCGTGGAAACGCGGGAGGTTCCCGGCGATCACTACACCATGTTCTTGGAACCGCAGGTGCGAGAGTTAGCAAGGCAGTTAGGTCAGTGTCTCAATTTGACTCTCGAAGAGTTTAACCGCAGAGACCGCTGAGTGCGCAGAGTTTTATTTTAATGGATCTTTCTTCTCTCCCATTGCTCCCATTGCTCCTCTCTGCCTTAATCGGTTACACCTTTGGCGCTTTTCCGACCGCTTACTTCGTCGTCCGGCTAGTCGCCGGAAAGAATGTGTTGGACACCGGCAGTGGCCGGACCAGTTCGACCAACGCCTTGCGCGCCGGGGGCCGTCTGGCTTTTTTCCTCACCCTCCTAAGTGATGTCAGTAAGGGGGCCATCGCCATGCTCCTCGTGCGGTCGCTGACTCACGATGGCTGGGCGGAAGCCATCGCCGGAATGGCGGCGGTGCTCGGACACAACGCTTCCCTGATCCTCTGGCTGATCTCCAAACGCTTGGGAGGTGGCGCGGGCGGCGCCACCTTCGCCGGCGGCGCCATTCTGCTATGGCCGCCTTTAGCTCTAATTATCATCCCCGCAGTTCCAATTTTGCTTTACCTGACCGGCTATGCATCGGTGACGAACACCACCTTAGTATTAATTACCTTACTCATCTTTGTCGTTCGATCCTTCTTGGGCTTCGCCCCATGGTGGCAGGCGCTGTACGCGCTGGGTGGCAGTCTCATGATCCTTTACACGTTGCGCCCCAACTACCAACGCCTGCGCGCGGGCACCGAGCGGATGGTTGGCCCGCGCGCCAAGCGGCTGGGCAAGAAGGCTGAAACAGGGGAATAGAAGAAAGGATAGACACATGGCCTCCGATTTCTCCCCAGCCGAGTTCGGCGCTGCCTGGCAAAAGTTCGTTGATTACATCAACCTCCAAGTTCCGCCCCCCGCGCCGCCCCTCCCCTCCATCAAGGACAAAATCGTCGCTTTTTTAGGCGATGATCCAAAGTCCATGACCATCCTCAAAGAGCTTTTTCTTGAGCGCGACCTGCCGAACCTCCAAATCGCTTTAGACCGCTTCTTGCATAAACCGCAGCGCTCGGCGGAGAAAGTCGGCTACCTGGCCCGCCACGAGAGTCCGGACTTCGGCCTGGGGACAATCTTTTCGGCGCGTGATCCGTGGGAGACCGTCACCGAAGGCCCCCTCCATTATCGTTCGGTTGAACTCGCCAACGGCGAACGGCTGGAATGTGTGTCCAAGGGGCTGTACTTCATCCACGATCAAGAGACCAAAGCCGTTCTGCTGCTCCACGGCAATGAAAATGTCTATAGCGCTTATGCCTCGCTGCCGATCATCGTCGAAATTGTTTGCTCCCAGACCGAGCACGCCGCCGCGATGCTGACTGAGATTCGCCGTCTGGTCAACGCCCACAACGTCTACCGCGGTCAAGTGATTTCACTGGGCGCGAAGGGCGCAGACGACATCACGTTTCATCGCCTCCCGCCGTTTGAGCGCCAGGCTATTATCCTGCCGGCGTCCCTGCTGCAGACCATTGAGCGCAACACTCTGGGCTTTGCCGAACAGGCTCCGCGCTTGCGCGCCGCCGGACGGCACCTCCGGCGCGGCCTGTTGTTTCATGGCCCGCCCGGCACCGGCAAGACGCTGACCATCATGTACCTCATCTCGCAAATGCGCGGCCGGACCGCTATTCTCTTGACCGGACGCATTGCGGGCTTGATCAAGCAATCCTGCCAACTCGCGCGCCTATTAGCGCCGGCCATCGTAGTGTTAGAGGACGTGGACCTCGTGGCGCAGGAACGTGAGCGTGAAGGCCAGACCGGGCCGTTGTTGTTTGAATTACTGAATGAAATGGATGGGCTGGCCGCAGATACAGATGTGCTGTTCTTATTAAGCACCAATCGTCCGGACTTGCTCGAACCGGCGCTAGCCGCGCGACCGGGCCGCATTGACCAAGCCATCGAATTCCCGCTGCCCAATGCTGAATGCCGACGACGACTCCTTGAGCTTTACGGGCAAGGCTTAGAACTTCGGTTGGAAGCCGCCGACCTGGAGGATATGCTGCGCCGCACCGAAGGCACCAGCCCGGCCTTCATCCGTGAACTGCTGCGGAAAGCAGCACTGATCGCCGCTGATCAAAGCCCGGATTCGTTAGATGCGCCGACAGTGAAGGCAAACAACTTGCGCGAGGCATTGCAGTCAATTATCACGGAGGGTGGTCAGCTAACTAAAACACTTTTAGGCGTCGCGCCGGGCACGCTGGAAGAGGAATGAGCACAGGTGCGCCGCACCGCTTCGCGGAAAGTGCGGCGCACCTTGAGTTTTACGAGTCGCCCTGCGTCAGTCCAGTTAACTACGTTCCAGCACAATCATTTGCTGGTCACCGGAGATCGTTAGGGTCTGACCATCCTCCGAGACCGCATAGGTTCCCCAACCGACGACCTGGCCGTGCTGAGTCGCCACCGTCTCCAGGATTTGCGCGCCAGCGCCACGCCAACCGGCCTTCAGAACATATCCGTTACCCTGCTCGGAGGGATGCTCGTTACCGTCAGCCAGAATCGTGTTTTGACCATGATTCTCGTGACCGGCTTCATCCACTACAACATCATGGATGATCACGCTGTCACCGGCCACTGTGAACTGCAGCGTCGCGCTTTGGAATTGATTGCTCGGATGCCGTCGGGACTTCGAGAGATTCGCCGTCCATCGGCCCACGAAGGGATGCACACTCTTCTCAGCCGGCGGCATAGCCTCAAGCGTTGTGGTGGGAGTGTCAACGCGTGACAGTGATTCCACGTACACTTTGAGTTTGGGCCAACTCGCAAAGCCGTAGTCGCGCGCGAGGGCGTGCTGGGCGTCAGACAATTTCAAGGCGGGGTTTTGCTGCTGCAAAGTGTGCAGCAACTCCTTGGCCTGCTTCTTAAGATGATCGAGATGGGGATGGGGCGGTAAAGTTCGAGACATGACTCCTCCTTTGTTGCCCAGTGTCCGCCGATGGGCCAAGAGAGGTCAAGGCTCAATGAGGTAACACAGGCAGGTGGGATCATCCCTTCCCGCGGACGGGGGGCAGCCTGTCACTGCCTCGGCCATATTAACATGGAGCCAAGATGAAGGCAAGATAACCAATCCGCAAGTTGTTAGGCTTGGAAAAAATTTTCGCCTAAACTCCTACACCAGGAAGCTTAGGCGGACCTCATCCCCCATCAGAGATTGCGTGGAAGTGTATACCGGGGCAGTGAAAAGTCAATTGCTGGCGACTAGAAGTCGCAGCAACAGAAGTGCGAAGCCCGCCTGCGCGGGCTCAAATGATTTCAGAGTGAGTCGGCGCAGGTCGCAGATACTCGTAGCAAAGCGAAGAGTACCGACTTCGCCTTTTTATAGGCTCGATTTCAATCGCCAGCCAATTTCATAAAGACAGACCCTAAAGGTCTTTGAGACCTTTAGGGTCTAAATGCATCTAAATTATTTCCCCTTCGGCGCTTCTTCGCTTCCACCTTCCGGTTGGTCGCTCTTTTGCATACTCTGCCGAATCTGCTCGCGCAGCGCATCGGCTTCGGGCGAGCGCGGGGCCGTCGCTTGGTTCTGCAGGCTCACGCCCAGTTTCTCGGAGAGCAGTAAGGTTAGTAGCCCTTCCATGACGCTGCCGCTGGTCGAGCCGCCTGTCCCACCACCGCCCACGACGACGCGCGGAACCACATCCACGCCAGATTGCTGGATCGCATCCGCAAAACGGTTCAGCACGGTCTGCGTCACTTGGAACTGCGGGCCGCCATAGGCGCGTACCTGCTCCTCGGTCGCCAACGCCTGAGCGATACCCACGCGCGCCACCTTCTCGGCCTCCGCCTGCGCCAAAGCTCTGATCTGCGCCGCCTGCTGCACCGCGCGTTGGTACTCGGCCTTGCCTTGATTGGTCTGCACGGTGATGTTCAACTCCGATTCGGTGATGCCCCGCTGCTGTTCGGCGCGCGCTTCGGCCTCGCGCAGTTCGCGCTCCTTCGTCGCCGCTGCTTCCTGGTGCCGGTAAGTTTCGATCTGTTCTACCGCGATCTGGCGCTGGCGGAGTTGGGTCAGGATCGTCTCAATCGCCGGGTCGCCCGCCACCGAGGACGGTGTGCCAATTAGCACTTCTTCGAGTTGCAAGTTGTAATGCTCGAACCGGTCTTTCATTTCCTGGCTGGCCTGCGATTGAATCTGGCTGCGCTCGTGAATAAGTTGAATCAACGTGCGCGTTTGGCCAATGTTCTTGAAGTAGGCGGACACCATCGGGTCCAAGGTCTGCTCGACCAAACGCTTCACATCGCCAAAACGTTGAATCACCAGCGGCGCCTTTTGATAATCAATATGAATCACGACCGAGAGCGGCAGCGAAGGCTCGAAGGCGTCTTTCGTAATCAATGAGACCTCGCTCAGGTTCTCATCCAGCCGGTGCGTTCCCGTCTCGCTCCGAATCCATTTTAGGATGATGTTCGTCGTTGGAACACTGAAAACTTTACCGGCATAGGTATTGAACGCATACTTACCGGGCAACAGCGGTTCGCTCCACACCCCCCGGCTACCGCGCGCCACTAGTTCGCCGTGACGATAATCCAGCCCCGAAAGATCCGACCCCGTCGCGCCCGTATACGAGACGACCACGCCTACCGTCCCGACATCAATGGTGGTCTTGGGAATCATTTCGACGGTGGCAAACAGCCGGTTGATGTAATAGGTGCCTTCCACCACCACCTGCAACTGGCGTCCACGGTTGCCGCCGGCGGCCAGGAAATGATCCGGGTTCTGGAAGTTATTGTGGAACGTCTCTGGAACGGCGGGGTTGTCCCCAACAATCGGGGCAATGATCTCGCCCTGCGCCAACGACGGGCCATCGTGAACGGTGACCACCCCCACCAGATCATCGGTATCCTTGATAACGACGGGACGAAAACCCTTGCGCTCGGAGATCACCTCGGCCATTCGCTGGATAATCTGCACTTCATCGCGGTTGAGCGGCAGGGTGTGGACGCGCTCCTCGGTAATCACGACGAACTGCATTAAGTTGATGGCATACGTGCCCTCGCGCAAGATGCTGCGTTGTGGGCCACGTTGGCCGCCGTTCTTCAAGAAGGCCTGCACATCCTGAAAGTCGCTCACTTGGACGTTGGAAGCGAGCGTTTGATCCGGGGCCAACGGCGCGCCGTCCCGGGCAAAGATATAGCCGACGTTGCCCTGCGTGATCGTCACTAACTGCGCCATGTGGACGGTGTACTGGATGGGCATCAAGTAGTGCAAACCGCCGCGCAGCACTTGCGGCTGGAAACCGGCTTCACCATTCAGCGCAATGAAGCCCGATTTGATCGAGCCTTTGGTACTGAAACGTTTTTCCACAATCCCGATCCGACTGTTGGGAATGGACCGGATGCCAGAGAGAAGAATCAGCAGCAGGATGAATACGAACACCAGCGCCAAACCGGCAATGACTAACCACATGGGAGTCTCCTTTCGGGCTGCACGTCAGCCCTCCAGCAGCCAGGCTTCCGCTTTAGGCTGCTCGGCAAACAGACGGAAATATCGGTTACGGTCTTCTTCTACCATTAAATCGCCAAAGCGATGACTTAATTGTCTGACTTCTGGCGACCAGACCACTGCCAACCGAATGTGATCGTTGCCGCTTGATATTGCGGTTTTTGCAGAATTTCGCCGGCTTCCCTGGCCCGCACCGCGCACCCCGCGCAGTTCGCGGGGCAGGTGGCGGGCGCGCGAGCTGAGATCAAAAAAGCGGTCGGTTAAATTTTCAGCCTGGAGCAGCCGCCGATTGGCCCGCTGGTTAAAACAGGCTTCGACGAGCGACACCACCTCGGCTACTTCGCGGAGGAGGGGCTCACCGGCTGGGCCTTCAAGAAATTGTTTGTCAGCGCGTTCGACTAGACGGAGTTCCATGCTAAGACCCTAAAGGTCTTCCCGCGACCCCGCCTGCGCGGAGCGCGGGACGGGGCGCGCAGCGGACCTTTAGGGTCTCAGAGATTGCGGGGAAGTGTATACCGGGTTGGGGAAAAGTCAATTGCGCAACCCAAGGCTTTTCTAAATTCGCCGAGGCTCACCCTCACCCCTGGCCCCTCCCCACTCCGCTTCGCTTCAGGGGAGGGGAGAGGTGCTTGGGTTAAATTGTCAGGTTTGACGCGCCGGTGGCGGAGTTGGCTGAACCATTTGGTTCCTGAGCCGAACCTGACCCTTCATCTAAATTAAGAAAGTTGATTAAGTCAGTCAGGTTCGCGAAAGCATGCGTTTCCCCGGTCAAGATGTTCGAAACTGAATAACGCCAGGCCAGCGAGGCGCTGGGCCGGGTCAGCCGCACCACATAACTGCGATACAGAGTCTGCTCTTCCTTAAGGTGGCTTATGAAGTTCATAGGGTTTTTAACCTCAGACGCTCGTTGTCATCCGCTTGGTCTGATACCCACTAGAAAAAACGTGGGTATAATCAAAGATACTTATAGCAGCCAGGCGTTTAAGAAGCGTTTAAAAATCGCCGTTTTCGATGGAGGAGTTGACGAAATGACGTTGGAAATCTTCCTGTTGGGGCAGGTTTCCATAAAAGAAGACGGGACGCCCGTGATGGGCTTCACGACTCGCAAAGAGCTGGCGCTTTTTGTTTACTTAGCCTACACCGGACGGGCCTATTCCCGGGAAGAACTGGCGGAGATGCTCTGGAGCGACCGCCCGGCGGGTCAAGCGCTGGCGAATCTGCGGACGGTGCTCACAAATCTCCGCCGGCGGCTGGGCGCTTACCTGGTCATCGAAGACAACCGAATTGCTTTCCAGCCAACCATGAGTTGCTGGATAGATGTCATCGAGTTGCGGCGGGGGCTGGCGCAGGCGGAGGCCGGGCGGCGTGATTCCGGGGTGAGCCGGGCGCAGGGTCTACAGTTGGCCCGGGCGCTAAAGTTGTATCGCGGCGATTTTTTAGAAAAGTTCAATTTGCGTGAAGCGCGGACCTTCGAAGAATGGGCAGCGGTAGAACGGGAGGTCTCGCACCAAGCGATGTTGGAGGGCGCTCGGCGGCTTAGCGGCTTCTATTTGGAGCGGCAGCAATCGCTTCCGGCCATCGAAAGTACGCGGCAGTGGTTGACGCTGGACCCGTTGGACGAACGCGCGCATCAGCAATTGATGCGCCTCCTGGCGCTCAACGGGCAGCGGAGCGCCGCTTTACAGCAGTATGCGCTGTGCCAGCAGCTCCTGAAGGACGAGTTGGGCATTGAACCGGCGCCGGAAACCCAGACGCTGTCGGCGGCCATTCGGAATAACCAACTTGAACCCGAAACCGGCGCCACGGAGCATCGCCAACTCAACTTCCCAACTCCCCTCACCCCGCTCATTGGGCGCGAGGCGGAATTGGAGCAACTCCGAAATTACTTAGATGACCCGAACACGCGCCTGCTGACAGTCTACGGACTGGGCGGTATGGGCAAGACGCGGCTGGTGCTGCAAGTCGCGCAATCGGTTGTTGCCAGCTTCCGCGATGGCGCTTGCTTTGTGCCCCTCGCCTCGGTGCCCACACCGGAGGGATTGCCACTCGCCGTGGCGACGGCGCTCGACCTCAGCCTCACCACGGGAAAAGAACCGCTCGCCCAAGTCATCCACGCCTTACACCGAAAAGAATTGTTGTTGGTGCTGGACAACCTGGATCACTTGCTCCCAACCATGGCGCCCATCGCCGAAATGAGCAGTCAAAACAGTGAAATCTTGCGTTTCATTGTGGAACTCTTGCAAGCCTGCCCGGACGTGGTACTGCTCATCACGTCACGGGAACGATTGAATCTGCATGCCGAGCAGGCGCTGCTGGTCCAGGGGTTGCCTGTCCCGCCCCCCGAGGCCGGCTCGGCGGCGTTGGACTACAGCAGTGTCCAGTTGTTTCTGGAACGTGCCCAACGCGCTGTAGGGGAAACAGAAACCGGTTGGACTGAAACGCATCTGCCGGAGATCATCCAAGTCTGTCGGTTGATGGAAGGCTTGCCGTTGGGAATTGAACTGGCGGCCGGGATGTTGATGTCCCGCCCTCTGACCGAACTCGCGGCGGAATTGCAACATGATCTAACCGGGTTGACCCGCGAAACCTACGACCTGCCGCAAGGCCATCGCAGTTTACGCGCGGTCTTCGACACCTCCTGGAAAGCGCTGGCCGCCGGAGAACAGGTGGCGTTAGCCCAGTGTTCCGTCTTTCCCGGCGACTTTAGTCCCGAGGCCGCCCAAGCCGTGCTCGAAAACGGCGCCGAACATCTGTTGACCTTAATCCGGAAATCGTTGGTCCGGCAACTCCCCACCGGACGTTACTTACTGCATGAAGTTGTGCGCCGGTTTGCCGGTGAAAAACTCCTGGCGTTGAATGTGCTCCAAGTTCAGTCAACGGCGAGTCGGGCGCATGCCCTCTATTATCTTCAGCGCCTGGTCGAGAGCACGCCCGCCCTCTATGGTCACACCGCGCGCCGGGTCGCCGATGATCTTTACTTAGAGAAAGCCCATCTCTGGCAAGCTTGGTATTGGGCGGTTGACCACCTGGAACTGGAAGCGCTGGGGCGGAGCGCCGAAGGCTTGCTGCGTTTTTGCGAAGTCACGGGCAGCTTTCTAGAAGCTTCGCAAGCGTTCAGCACCGCCATCCGAGTGATTGAAACCGCGCCCGCGGAAGACTCGCTCGAAAAGCTCGCGGGACTGTTCGTCAGACAAGGCGTGGTGCTCATGCGGCTGGGGCGCTTGGATCACGCTCAGACAATTCTGGAAAGAGCGATTGAGATTGCCAAGCCGGCGGGTCAAACGCGGGCGGAAGCGGAGGCCCGCAGCCGGCTGCTCACCGTGACGTATTACCAGGGGGACTTGCAGACAGTCGCCCACTCCGGTCCGCGCGTCCTCGATTTGAGCCGCGTCGCCGGGGCGCGGTCGGCAGAGTTAGAGTGCCTGCTTGTACTCGCACTGACCTTCAATCGGTTGGGGAAAACAGTGGAAGCAAGCCTTGCCTATGAAAAAGAAGCCCTGGCGCTGTGTCAGGCTTTAGGCAATGCCCATCGGGAGCGGGATCTGTTGATTATTCAGGGCGGCCGGTATCTCGGCGAAGGGGATTACGCGATGGCGCGGGAGCGACTGGAGGCCGCGCTGCGCCTCACGCGTGAGATTGGCCACCCTCAGCGGATGGCGATCGTCCTCAACGAACTGGCCGGCGTGGACTTGGTTTGCGGCGACTTTCAGGCCGCGCTGGCGAAGGTCACCGAGGCCTGGCAGTTAATCCAAAACATCGAAGACCAAGCTACCCGAAGCGCGATCCTGATCCGCCGCAGCTACATCCATTTTGGACTGGGCGATTACGTCCGAGCTTTGCAGCAGGGACAAGAAGCCGAAGCGCTCGCGCAAGTCGCGCACGCGCGCCAATTTTTGGGCCAGGCGCTCACCTGCCAGGGGTGGGCTTTCGCCGCGCTGGGCCATTGGGCCGAAGCCGAGCAAGCGCATCAACGCGGATTGGCGGTGCAGCGTGAGACGCAGCACGCCGGCTTGATCGCCGAAGCGCTGGCAGGACTCACGGCGGTCGCGCTCGCGCGGAAGGAGAATGCCTTCGCGCAAACCTACGCGGCTGAATTCCTGCCGCTGATCGAGGGCCACGTCTTGCCGGAAGTGCTCTTGCCTTTCCACGTGTACTTCATCGGTTATCGAGCGTTGCAGGCGAATGCGGATGCGCGAGCAGTTCCCTTCTTGGAGGCCACCCACACGCTCTTGCTCGCGCGCGCCGCCAAAATTGAAGATGAACGTCTGCGCCAGATGTTTCTGAACAATGTTCCGGCGCGCCGCGAAATTCAAAGCGAATACCAGCGGATTCTTAGCGAAGCCTCCGCGCCGGAAATGCCAACCCAATAATTTCCGGTACATCTCCGTTGCTCTCCGTCCGCGTCCCCGCGGACGGCCCGCGCGGATGCGGGCCTAGCGCATTTGTGAATAACCACCAGAATAATTTACCTGTGTTCAAAACACTCTCTATGGTAGAATTTCGCGAAGCCAAATTAAAACGCCCCCGGTTTCAGGGGGCGTTTTTGTGGAGCGGTCGCCAAGACCTCACAGGTCTCAAAGACCTGTGAGGTCTAAGGTAAAATTTGCTCAACCGCCTCCACCAAGCTAGCAAAGGTCGGCGTGTGCTTCAATCCGCTGCGAGATAATTCTTGCGCCTGAATCGCGCCGCGCCCGGTGAGGACCAGAATCGGTTGCGCTTCAACCGCCTGCGCCGCCTGAACATCCGTGAGCGCATCGCCAATCATCACGGAGGCGCGCAAGTCAATGCCTAAATCCCGCGTCGCCTCCAGCAACATGCCCGGCGATGGCTTCCGGCAGACACACGCCTCCTCCGGCAGATGCGGGCAAAGATAGACGCCATCTATCCGGCCCCCGGCCGCCGTGATGTGCTGCAGGATATAAGCGTTAATCGCATCCGCCGTCTGACGGGTGAGCAGCCCACGACCGATCGCCGCCTGGTTCGTTACAATCACGATCAGACAATCCCGCTGCGCCAAACGCACCAACGCCTCCAGCGCCCCAGGGATGAAACAAACTTCGGGGATGGATTTAACGTGATCCGGACGATTTTCGATGATGACGCCATCGCGGTCGAGGAAGACTGCCGGGCGGAGTGATGGAAGAGACATGAGCTTATTATAACGTGAAGTGGAGAGTGACGAGTGACGCGTGACGAGTGAAGTTCACGTATCACGCGTCACTCGTCACGTAGCACAAATCAAAACCAGTCATTTATATGAAAATTCTCGTTACCGGCGGCGCCGGATTCATCGGTTCACATACGATTGACCTCCTGCTGAAGCAGGGGCACGCGATTCGAGTCTTGGACGCGCTAGAGCCGCCCGTCCACCACGCGGAGCAATGGCCCAGCTATTTACCCAGCGCTGTCGAACGCGTGCCCGGCGATGTGCGCGACCGTTCCGCGTGGGAGCGCGCGCTGGACGGGGTGGAGGCCGTTTTCCATTTTGCCGCCTACCAGGATTACCTCCCGGATTTCTCCAAGTTCTTTCACGTCAACGCGGTGGGAACGGCGCTCTTATACGAACTCATCGTCGAAAAACATTTACCTATTCGGAAAGTTGTCGTCGCCTCGTCGCAGGCAGTCTATGGCGAAGGAAAATATCGCTGCGCCGCGGACGGCATCCAATATCCTGGCCCGCGCTCGGAAACGCAGCTCCAAGCCAAAGCGTGGGAGCCGCGCTGCCCAATATGCCAAAAGCCCCTGACTTCCGAAGTCACCGAAGAAGCGGCGACGATCAATCCGCACAACTCTTACGCCATGAGCAAATATAGCGAAGAAATGCTCTCGCTCAACTTAGGCCGGCGCTATGGCATCCCGACTGTCGCCATGCGCTACAGCATCGTACAAGGGCCACGGCAATCCTATCGCAACGCCTATTCCGGCGCGATGCGGATTTTTGCGATGCAGGCCTTGGCCCGGCAGCCGCTGACCGTGTATGAGGACGGTCAACAATTGCGCGACTTCGTCTACGTCGGCGATGTGGCCCGCGCGAACGTGCTCGTCTTTGAAGAGGCGCGGGCGGATTACCAATCGTTCAACGTCGGCGGGGGACGCGCGATCACCGTGCTTGATTTCGCGCGCCTCGTCGCCGCGCAGTCGGGGAGCAGCGCGCCGCCGCAGGTCACCGGCGAATATCGTTTCGGCGACACCCGCCACATCGTCTCTGACATTTCCAAACTGCACGCGCTCGGTTGGGAACCGCAAGGCAACTTTGAGCGCAATATCAACGAGTACCTTGCCTGGGCGCAGAGCCAACCGGATTTTAGGAATTATGCGGATGAGGCGAGGAGTTATATGCAAAAGGTAGGAACGGTCAGAGGCGTGATTCGTGACTCGTGATTCGTGACCATTTCACGAATCACGAATCACGTATCACGAGTCACTCTATGCTCATCGCTCGCGCTCCCGTCCGCATCTCCTTCGCCGGTGGCGGCACCGACCTGCCCGCTTTCTTCCTCAAGCATGGTGGCGCCGTCGTCAGCGCGACGATTGACAAGTACGTCTACGTCATCCTCACCGTCCACGGCGGGCCGGAATTGCAGATTCTCTCCTCGGATTACCGGACGTTCTATCGTCACACGCCCGGCGAAGCCTTGTTATGGGAAGGCGATTTGAATCTGCCCAAAGCCATCCTGCACGAGTTTGGAATTGATAACGGCGTCTCCATGTTCCTCGCTTCAGAAGTGCCGCCTGGCACCGGGCTCGGTTCCAGTTCCACCCTCACCGTCGCCGCCGTCAAGGCCGTGAGCGCCGCGCGGGGCCAGACACTTTCCAAAGACGAGGTCGCGCGCCTCGCTACGCGCATCGAGTTGGAAAAGATGGGGATGCCCATCGGGTATCAAGATCAATACGCGTCCGCGTTTGGGGGACTCAACTTTATTGAGTTCGAGGCCGCCGGAACGCGCGTGACGTCGCTCCGCACGCCGCCCGGCACACTCGAGAAACTGCAAACGAACCTGCTGCTATTCTTCACCGGCACCGCGCGCGAATCGTCCAAAATTCTTTCGCGCCAACGCGCTTCCACTGAAAAAGATGAGGGCGCGGTGCTGCAAGCGCTGCTCGCCGTGCGCGAGATGGCCTACGGGCTGCGCGACACGCTGAGGCGCGGCGACCTGACCGGTTTCGGGGAATGGCTGCACAACGGTTGGGAGCAGAAGAAAAAATTCGCCGCCGGAATTTCCAATCCCGAAATTGATCAGGCGTACGAGACGGCGCGCGCGCAAGGTGTCATCGGCGGGAAGATCGCCGGCGCGGGCGGCGGCGGGTTCATGATGTTGTACTGCCGTGACGGCTCACAAGCCGCTGTGACGGCCGCGCTCGAAGCGCAAGGTCTACGCCGAATGGATTTCCATTTTGAAGAAGGCGGCGCGCGCGTCCTGCTCAACGCCGGCCTGCGCTTGCCCGAGACGAACGGAGGCAGTTCCTATTAGGTGACTGTCACGGGGCGATCCGGCGCTGGAAATTAGCAGCATCCTATCGCCCCGTGACAGTCACCTGGTCAGATGTAATAACTATGAGTCCTCGCGGTCGTCTAATTCTCATCGGTTCATTGCTTATCTCGGATGCGCTGGGGATCGTCCTCGCGCTCGGCCTGGCCTATTTAATTTCCGTGCGTCCCGGCTTCCTGACGCCGGAATATCTTTTGGCGATTGAATTGGGTCTCATCCCCTGGCTCATCAGCTTTGCCGCGCTGCGCCTGTACGACCTCGACACGATCCTCGAAGACTCACAAGAGTACGCCACGGTTGCTACCGGCTGCACCTACGGCATCCTGCTGCTCATCGTGTGCTCCACGCTTGTCGGAAATCAGGGCCTCGCCCTGCCCTGGCTGTTCGTCGGTTGGGTCGTCAGCCTGTTCGGCGTGGGCAGCGGGCGCTTCCTCATGCGCCGCGTTGTGCGCGCGATGCGGCGGCGCGGCCACTTGATGGCCTCCGCGCTGATCGTGGGCGCCGATGAACAAGGCCGCGCGATTGCGCGTCAATTGAAATCGGAAGCAGACTCCGGCTTGCGGGTGAAGGGATTCGTGGACGATTTTCTCCCTTCGGGGACTCCCATTCAAGACGGGCTGCGTGTCCTGGGCCATCCGGGGGCGCTGCCCAATCTGGTCGCCGAACATCACATCGCCGAAATCGTCGTCGTGCCGGGCGCGATGGCGTGGGAATCGCTGCAACAGATTCTGGAACAACTGACCATCGGCGGCGGGCCGCGCATTCGCCTCTCGCCCGGTTATTACGATTTGCTGGCGACGACGCCGCGCGTCGCGCATCGGAATTTTGTCCCGTTGTTTGTGGTAGACTCCGCGCGGCTTTCGGGTTTCGATGGATTGTTGAAGGCTTCGACAGATTACGGCTTGGGGACCTTGTTCTTGATTTTGAGTTTGCCCGTGAGCCTGAGCATTGCCTTGATCCTAACGATGCGCGGCCGGCCGGTGTTCATCACGCAGGAATTTCTCAGCATCGGTGGCCGTACCTTTCGGGCGTGGCTGTTCTGTCATGATCCGCACGGCCCACTGGGTATTACCGGGCTGCATCGCCTGCCGTTGTTGTGGTCGGTGATCTTGGGAAAAATGAGTTTGGTCGGGCCGCGCCCCATCCTGGCCGGAGAACGTAATCATTACCGGCGCTGGCTGCCTTCGTTAGCATCCGTGAAGCCGGGCATTACCGGGCCGTGGGCAGTTGTGCCCGTGGCCGCCTTGGAAGAAGAAATGCGCGCAGCGTTATATTACATCCGCAACTGGACGATTTGGCTCGATCTACAAGTTTTGACACAAACCGCGCTTGTGATACTAAGAAGGCGTTGGGGGAAGTTAGAATAGTCCGAAGTCAAGAGCAGACTACAAGGGGTAAAAATATGAAGCCTCAACGCAAGCTTTTTGATACACTTCAATTCGCTGGTGTATGTTCAGGGGTATTATTATCTGTGATTCTCATCTTTCCTGTGAAGCAAGACCCATTGGGTAGCGCTATTCTTGGCCTAGGTGTTGCCTTGCTGTTCCAACTATTTGATCTGCAATTGCGCCAGAATGAATCTGAGAGACACATCCTTGAAGCTGGCGCATTGAGCCAAGCCTTATATCGGAATGATTGGCTTTTCAAACACATCAGACAAATCGTCGAGGACTACCAATTAGTCCAAGAAGGTGGGTTTGAGTTGTTCAAACACCGTGCTGCTGATGCTGTGATTGAATGCCGCAATACATTGCACTCAATGGCTGAAGGTCATTTGATCGCTGATTTAGGCAGTTCTTTTACTTATGGCGTCCAAGCAGTTGTAGGCGCTAAAATATCTGTAAAGGCCGCAGCGGCAGCAAACCCAGCTTATTGGCGAACTACCCATGCGGAGAAGTATCTTCAAGCCAACTTAGAGGCCGTAAGACGAGGAGTAGAATTTAAGCGTGTTTTCATTCAGACGCCTGATACCCTGCGCGAAATAGTGGATCTACTTGAAGAGCAAAGCAGTATGGGAATTGACGTATACATTGCATTTACTAATGACATACCCAAAGCACTCAGGGAGGATTACCTAATTGTGGATGATCACATCTTTACCCGATTAGAACTCACATCCGACGGACATGCAAAGGAAGAAAGGATTTCTATTGACTCAGTAGAAATGGAACGAATGGTCTCCAGATTTGAGGCGCTTTTGCGTCATTCGCGAAAATTGGATAAAGTGATTGATCGCCTCAAGCAATGAGGCGAGGTAAATTATCGCAAAACTCCCGACTCGGGAAAGCCCTTAAGCCATCTAGCTTCGGACTCGAGAATTATGAATCTAATAGACATTTACCTTACCGAACTCGAAACCGTAATCCACAACCTTTCCCGCGCTGAAGTGAATGCTGTGGCCAACGCGCTGCTGGAAAATTGGCGCACGCGGAAGCAACTCTTTATTCTCGGCAACGGCGGCTCGGCGGCGACGGCCTCGCATATGATGAACGATATGAACAAGTACACCATCGTCGAGGGCAAGCACCGCTTCCGCGCGATTGCGTTGACCGACAACGTGCCGCTCATGACCGCGGTCGGCAATGATCAGGAATACGCCGACGTGTTTGTGGAACCGTTGAAGAATCTCTTGCAGCCGGGTGATACGATCATTGCTATCTCGGCCTCCGGCAACTCGCCTAATGTCGTCAAAGCGGTGGAGTACGCCAAAGCGAACGGCGCGAAGGTCATCGGCTTTTGCGGACGACCGGGCGGCAAACTGGCGCAGTTGGCGGATCTAAAAGTCATTGTCCCCAGTGACCGGATCGGTCAACAAGAAGATGGACACATGATCCTCGACCATGTGCTCTCGCTGGCCTTGCGGGAATGCATTAAGCAAGAACCTGGCGAATAAACATGCTCAGTCGATCACGAAGAGCCAGCACCCTGAGCGCCCCGTCCCGCGCTCCGGCGAATAAAAACGGAGTCCGACGACTCCTGTCGTCGGGCCGAAGTCGGGAGACTTCGGACTCCGTTTTCTATAACGCTTTCGTGAGGTACTGATGCTCTCGGTCATCATCCCGGCTTACAACGAGCAGGAGCGATTGGCCCCACAGCTGAGTCATGTCCTCACCTACCTTGATGAACACTTCCCGGCTTTTGAGTTAATCGTCGTGGATGATGGCAGCACGGATCAAACTGCCACGCTCGTGACCGCTGCCTTCCACAGTGAACCGCGCGCTCGCTTGATCTCTTATCAACCCAATCGAGGCAAAGGCTGCGCGGTTCGGACCGGTGTGTTGGCTTCGCAGGGTGAGCAGGTCGTCTTTCTGGATGCGGACCTGTCTACGCCCATTGAAGAAATTCCGCGCGCTTTAGAATTACTGAAAGAAGCGGAGATTGTGATCGGCTCCCGTGACCTGCCGGGCGCAGACATCCGGATACCGCAGCCGCTGTATCGCCGTTTGGCCTCCGAGATTTTCAAATGGGTCCGCTATGTGATGATCGGGCTGTGGCGCATCTCCGATACGCAGTGTGGGTTCAAGGCCTACCGTGGCCCGACCGCGCGGCGCTTGTTTGCGCTGGCGCAAGTAGATCGCTTCTTATTTGACGTGGAGATTCTCTACCTGGCCGAACGCGCCAGGCTGCGCATCCTGGAAATTCCCGTGCGCTGGACGGATGCCGCCGGCAGCAAAGTCCGCTTCTGGGAAAGCCTCATCCACATGATCCGCGACTTATGGCGCATCCGCTTGCTCCATCGTGACCCAATCACAATTTCTGAAAACGTGGCTTAACCGGAGGAGCATACATTCCAAAATGAAAGGGGCAACCCGAATGAAAAAACCAGGCAAAGTCCCGGACACGCAAGACGAATTCGGCATTCTCTTCGCTTTGTGGATTCTCGCCTCGAACGATGAAAACCCCATCATCACCTATGCTGGAATTAAATATCGCCTTGATCTTCCGGAGCATTACGAACTAGAAGCGCTCGTGCGAAAAAGGGGCGAGTTATTTCGCCGACGAGTGCCACCTTACCGGTTGGAGAAATGGAAAGCCAGGCTGCGTGAGAATCCAATCCGGCGGCCGGCCTGGATTCAGAATAAGGGCGACGAAGCACTCCAACTCCAAGCCCTTGAAGCCCTAACCGTGGATGACGTTTTTCGCAGCCAGTTTAGGGCCGGTGAGGAGGCCCCTCGCTCTTCAACAGAAATCATTGCTTGGGGCCTGGAACATATTGAAAGACTCAGGAAATCCAGTCAAGAGGCGCGCGAGGAAAAGATAAAGAGTTTGCAACTCTGGTCGGTGATCATTCTGAGCCTGATCAACATTGCGGTGACGATTCTGGTTGCGATTCTGAAGTAACCCCACCGCCCCTAAGCATAAACCAGCCGATGCGCCCCTCAACTCTTCACCTTCGCCCTGTTGTGGGATTCTGGTTGAGTTTAATAAGTCTGGTCACCTTCAGCGCTTGTTCCGCTTCAAGCTCGTACGTTACAATCACGCCAGCCTCAACTCTAGTTTCTTCGCTCCCTACCCTCACCTCCTCCCCCACTCAGACGCTCGTCCTGACCCCAACTCAAACTCCAATTCCACCTTCACCCACCTCAACCAATACACTCGTCGTCAAGAGTCCCACGCCCAGTTCAACGCCCACGCCCGATCCGGCTTACGTCTTTCCCATTCAACCGCCCGAGGTGACCAGCTACCAACGCGGCCATCATGACTATCCGGCGACAGATATATTCGCGCCCATCGGCAGTTCCGTCGTTGCGGTGACGAACGGCGTTGTGGACTTTGTCAGTTATGAAGATCGTTGGGATGGAAAAGTGGATGATCCGGCGACGCGCGGCGGGCTATCGGTCGCGATCATCGGCGACGATGGTGTGCGCTATTATGGTTCGCATCTTTCAGCGATTGCGCCGGGGATCGCGCCCGGCGTGCGGGTGCGCGCTGGGAAACTCTTGGGCTACTCCGGCCGAACCGGCAACGCGCGCGGCACGTCTCCGCATTTACACTTCGGCATTTCGCATCCGACCTACCCTGAAGATTGGGAGGTGCGGCGCGGCGAGATTAGCCCGTATCCTTATTTGCAAGCGTGGGCGAGGGGGGAGATGCTTAGACCGGAGCTGGGAGAATGAGAAAACGACGGGGGACGGAAGACGGTGGACGGATGACGGAGAATGGACAAGGACAGCTGTTTATCCGTTTTTGGCGAATTCTGAACAGCGCTCTCTTGGTGATGGCATTTATAGCGCCGTGGGAATTATTCTTCTCGAATATGGGAGGCCCCCGAGCAGCATCAGCGGATGGAAAGTTTTCTTTTACTCCATTGATTCTTTGCTGCATTATCCTCCGACTCTCTTACGTGATTGGCGAATTTACCTGCCCGAGTTGTTTAGCCTGATTAGTTTATCGCTGGTAGGGTGGTATGCCATACTCAATTTGACCTGGGCACTTGCTCCGGCACGCCATAAAAAAGTAACGTGGTGGCAACTCGGGCTGATAGGGATGGGAATCAGTACACTTATTCTTTTTCGAAAGACGTATATTCCCTTCATGACTGAGCTTACTTGGGGATATTGGTTAGTCTATGGGGCTTGGTTCTCTAGCTTGAGCTTAGAAATCCTGGGATTGGGACTTTCTCGGGTTCGTCGGTGGCGCCTCTTGAACACGCTAATTTTGGTAGTCGCCTTGGCTGCTCCCTGGGAACTGCGAGTGCTGGAGTCCAAGACGGCCAGTGGCTGGAGCGTGATTATACACGCGGCCTCACGGGCCTTTAAGCCAACCTTTACTCTCAGCGATCGGTCATTATTCTTTTGGTTAATTGCTTTAGGTGGCTTGGGGCTTAGTCTCTATGCGCTGCTTAACTTACTCCAAGCAATTCGGGGTAACAGCTACCAAGGCAGATGGCAGGTTTTCACGCTGATGACTGGTTTCCTGGGGGGAGCCATCATATTTGAAGTTGCCGATTTGGGATTTGCGAGTCTGCTCTGGGGTTACTGGATCGCCTGTGGCGGACTTATATCAAGTTACACCCTGGAAGCTGTAACTCAGGGACTAAGCCCACAATCAGACACCGCCAATCTAGCGGCGGAGTCTATTTAAGCTGTTGGTCACTCGTCACTTCTTTCATTCGTCTTCCGTCGTCCGTCCTCCGTCATCTCTAAATCTCAATCGGCTTCTGCAAAACTTCTAACAACAATTGCACAGTCGCCTGGACATCGCGGAAATCCACCATCTCCGAAGGCGAGTGGATGTAGCGGGCGGGAATGGAAAGACAGCCGGTGGGCATGCCGCCGCGCGCGATCTGCATCGCCGCCGCATCCGTCGTGCCGCCTTCCAGAATCTCTAACTGGGTCTTGATCTTCGCCTCCTGCCCACGCTGAACAAGTAACTCCTTGATGCGCGGATCGGCGAGCATCCCGGAATCGCGCACTTTGATCGCCGGGCCGTTGCCCAACGCGACTTCCATTTTGATGCCATTCGGCGTGTCGCCGGTGCGAGTCACGTCTACCGCAATGCCCAACTCCGCCTCCAGCCCAAACGCCGCGGTGCCCGCGCCGCGCAGCCCGACTTCTTCCTGAACACTAAAGACAAAGGCGACTTCGTGCGGCGTGCGCTTGAGTGATTTCAGCGTCTCGATCAAGATCGCCACGCCGATGCGATCATCCATGCTCTTCGCCACCAGCCGGTCACCCAAATCTTCCATGGGGCGATAGAAGCCGGCCGCGTCGCCGAGATTGACCGGGCAATCGGCTTTGCTCGTCGCGCCCACATCAATAAACAACTCGGCGAGCGTCGGGCTTTTGGCGGGGTCATCGCGCTTGGCGTCAATGCCGATAGTTCCAATCCTTCCATTGGCGAAACGCACGCGGCCACCCAGGCAGGTCAATGCGCCGACGCCGCCCAGCGGTTGAAAGCGGGCAAAGCCTTTGTCGTCAATATGCGAGACGATGACGCCGATCTCATCCATGTGCGCCGAGAGCATGACCTTCTTGCCGGTCTTGGATTTCTTTTTGACGACGGCGATGAGGTTGCCGAGCGGGTCAACGGAGATGTAGTCCGGCAGATTGCGAATCTCCGCGCGCACGAGATCGCGCACTTGATCTTCATGCCCGGAGGGGCCGTAGGCTTCGACGAGTTTTTTGATGAGGGGCTTCATAAGGACTCCCGACCTCAACCCCCTCCCCCGTCCCCTCCCCCGTCCCCTCCCCCATCTCCCGACGCATCTTTCGAGTTTCGCTCAGAGTTCGTGTCGGGAGATGGGGGAGGGGTGGCCGAAGGCCGGGGAGGGGGTTGAGGCTATCTTTTCAATACATTCGGCGTAAAGTTCTCCAGCGCAAGGCGCATGAGTTTGATGGTGTTGCGCCAGTCTTCCGCGCGGACAAGGGCGGCGGGCGAATGAAGATAGCGTCCCGGGACGGAGACCGAGATACTCGGCACGCCGCCGCGCGTGAGGTGGATGGCGCCCGCGTCCGTGCCGCCGCCGCCCGGCTGCCGGAGTTGGTGCGGGATGCCCGCAGCCTCCGCTGTCTTGCGCAGATAACGGATCAGGCGTTCATCGGAAAGCGTGGCGCGGTCAGCCAGATAAATAGCCGGCCCGTGTCCCAGCCGCGTGTTGTACTGCGTATTCTCGCGGCCCGTGCTGTCCGGCAAATCAAACGCCGGCGTGCAGTCCAGCACGAAGGCGCACAGCGGATCCGCTGCGTAACCGGCGACCTTCGCCCCGCGCAAGCCAACTTCTTCCTGCACGGTGAAGGCGGCATGCAGATCAAAGCTGAAGGGGCTCCGGCCGCGCAGTAACTCAATCAGCGTCGCGCAGCCCAAACGATCGTCCAGCGCTTTACCACGCAGAGACGGGCCAACGGCGGCGAACGTCGTCGCAAACGTGCCGCGCTCGCCGATCTTGACCAGTTTTTTGGCAGCCTCACCCGAATCAACACCCAAATCAATTCGCAACTGAGGCGCTTTTACGACCGCGTTGCGCTGGTTGGCAGACAGCAGATGAATCGGCGAGAGACCAATGACGCCCGGCAACCGCCGCCGACCGACGAGCACGGGCTTGCCTAACAGAACTCGGTCGTCAATTCCGCCGACAATATCAAAGCGCAGCGTGCCGTCTGAATCGTGGTCGGTGATCATGAACCCGACTTCGTCCATGTGCGCGGCGATGAGCACGCGCCCGCTCCGGCCCGTGCCCTTCTTTATCGCCAGCACATTGCCGAGCGCATCTACTTTCGTTTCGTCCACGTGATCGCGAATGGCCTCCAGGACAAGGCGCCGCACGGCACCCTCATCCCCCGAAACCGCGACGGTATTTGAAAGTTCACGCAGCAGATCAATTTCGGCGACGGTCGCTTTCGGCGGATGCGCGACCGACGGGACGGAGGGCTTCTTCGACTTAGGAGTGGAGCGACGAGTGGTTTTGGAGGGCATGGTTTTGAAAGTCAAGTGTTTAAGTGTCAGGTGTTTAAGTGTCACGTGACACTTAAACACCTGACACTTAAACACTTTTTACTCGTAAGTTAGTGTACTCATAAAATCCAAACTCAGTCCGGCAATGAATTCAGCTAACAGCCGCCCCGTCCGGGTCACATCTTTGACCGCGAGTAGTTCGATGGGCGAGTGCATGTTGCGCAAAGGAATACCGATGACCATCGTCGGGATACCCTCGCGCGCGACTTGGATGCCGAAGGCGTCGGTCCCGGAGTGTTGAGCTAGGGCGTCGATACTGTACGGACACTCGATGCGCTCCGCCGTTGTGACGAACGCGGCGTGGAGGGCTGGGTGAATGTTCGGGCCGAGACTCAAGGCCGGGCCGCCGCCGACCGCCGAAGTCCGGTGCGAAAAATCGCGGAAACCGGGCAGGCTGGAGGCCGAGCCAAAGGTCACATCAATCGCCACGGCCAAGTCGGGCTGGAGGGCAAAGGCAGTCGTAATCGCGCCGCGCAATCCCACTTCCTCCTGCACCGTCGCGACCGCAACAACGTCCCAAATGTGCGGGCGGTTTTGCAATTCTTCCAAACACAGCGTGAGCGCGGCGACCGAGGCGCGGTTGTCCAGGCTCTTAGCCGCCAGCGTTCCATTTTGCAATTCGCGCGGCGGTTCGGCAAAGGAGATCAAGTCGCCGACGCGCACCAGGCTGCGGACGGTCTCCGCCGGGAGGCCCACATCCACGAGCAGTTCGCCGAGCGGCGTGACGCCCTCGCGGTGATCCAACGGTAGCAAGAAAGCAGGTGGTTGCGCGACGACGCCCGGCAAGTCTTGGGGTGCAGCCCCATTGCTATGCACGCTGACGAGTTGGCTGGGCATCACGCGCACGTCTATCCCGCCGACCTGCGTGACGCGCAGAAATTCGCCTTCCACTTTGGTGACCATTAAGCCGATGGCGTCCATGTGCGCGGCGAGCATAATTTTGGGCCGACGAGTTTTGGACAGGACTTCGGCGGTTCCGGCTTTAGTCGCCCAGAGGGACCCCAAACGATCTACGTGGATTTCGGTGGTCAACGGTTCCCAGGCCGCCCGGATGATTTCCCGCACCGGTTTCTCGTAAGCGGAGAGGCCGGACGCCGCGCTGAGTTCTTTGAGATGAGCCAGGGTGTCTATCGCCATCTTAGGTTGCGGTGGGAGAGGGAATCACGGTCTCGGTCGGCGTGGAGAGAAGCGGCAACGTGGGCGTGGCGGAGGGGGCGAGTGTTAGCGTCGGGGAGGGGGCCAGGGTCAGCGTAACGGTGGGGGCAAGCAGAGTCAACGTCGGGGTCAAGGTTGGCGTCAAGGTCGGGGTCGGGGTATTCGTCGGCGTAGGCGTATCCGTGGAGGTCGCGGTCGGCGTCCGAGTCGGGGGAATGAATTGCGTCGGCGTGGATTCGAAGGTGGCGGTCGCCGCCTCCGGGGTGAAGGTTAGCGTAGGCGTCAGGGTTTCTGGGGGGGTGCTGGTGATGGTCGCGATTAGCGTCCGGGTTGGGCGGGGTTGCCCGTTGGGAGCCAGCGCGAGGGCTATCGCCCCGGCGCAGTAACACGGCAGGGTGAGGAGGATGATTGCGGTGAGAATGGTATAGGTTCGCCGCCGCGCGCTGTCCGCCGCGTATTCCATTGACATTTTGCCCGCCCGTCCTTTTTTCCCCGGCAGGTGCGCCGCACTTTCGCGAAGCGGTGCGGCGTACTTGCCGGGGAGCGATGGGGCGGGATAATAGCAGAGTTGAGTCGGCTAGTCAATTCAAAGAGTGATAAAATCAGGACTCGATGGCAAGCACGCTACTTAGGACTCAGACCCTAAAGGTCTCTCAGACCTTTAGGGTCTAAAGCGGAACATGGAAACAAAGACCCAACATGGCTATCTGGTGCTGGCTGATATTTCGGGGTTTACGTGGTATGTGGCCGGGACGGAATTAGAGCACGCGAACGAAATTCTGACCGAAGTGCTGGAGTTGATCGTCGCCCGCTTTACCCCGACGTTGACCCTCTCCAAACTCGAAGGCGACGCGGTGTTTGCTTACGCCCCCGAATCCAAATTCTCGCGCGGCGAGGCGCTGGTGGAATTGATCGAGGCGACGTACGTCGGGTTCCGGGATTTGGTGGAAAATATGCGCCGCCGCACGACCTGCCAGTGCAATGCCTGCCGAGCGATCCCGACCCTCGACTTGAAATTCTTGACCCACCACGGCGACTACATCGTGCAGAATGTGGCCGGGATCAAGGAAATGGTCGGGTCGGATGTGAATTTGATTCATCGCCTGCTGAAGAATCACGTGAGCGAAGCGACCGGCTGGCGCGCGTACGCGCTGTTTACGGAGGTCGGGCTAAAGCACATGTCCCTCCCCACCGAGGGGATGCACGGCCAGACCGAAACCTACGAGCATTTGGGAGAAGTTAAAACATTTAGCCTGGATTTGCGAAAACGCTACCAGGAATTGGTGGAGGGGCGGCGCGTGTTCCTGACGCCGGAAGAAGCGGATGTGACGGTGACGTACGACTTTGATGCGCCGCCACCGGTGGTCTGGGATTGGATTAACGACCCGGTGAAACGCTCGCAGTGGTCCCCCGGCCGGCACTGGCAAGCGAGTCTGCGGCCCGGGGGTCGGACCGGTGCGGGCGGGCGCAACCACTGCGCGCACGGCAAGGAGGCCCGGATCGAGGACATTCTGGATTGGCGACCGTTCGATTACGTGACCTTTCGAGCGTATGAGACGGATGCGCCCCAGATGATTATGACCCAGACCGTTCAACTCGAACCGATCGCCGAGGGGAAAGGCACCCGCCTGCGGACCCATATGAAAATGCAAGCGCCCTTTCCCAGTTGGCTTTCTCGACTGGTTCTCCAATTCATGGTCAAGTATTTCTATAATTTCAGCGGGCTGTTTGCTAAAATGGAACGACTGATTTTGAAGTCAACCGGTTGAAAGATGGCAGCGGTTTGTTCTTGGATAGCCGCTCAAAGAGTGAGTCAACGGATGGAACTGATTTCAACGGATTTAAATTTTAAAGCCCCAAAGATCATCCGCCGAAGGTATTCGTTTCATCCGTTGACTCAAAAAACGCGAGATCAAATGGAGCCTGTTCCAAATAAAGCACAAACACTATGGCTGACACAAAGACACAACACGGTTATTTAGTTTTGGCCGACATCTCCGGCTACACCTCCTTCCTGGCTGGGACGGAGTTGGAGCACGCGCACGAGATCTTGGCCGAATTGCTGGAGGAGATTGTTAATCGGTTCCAGCCGGTGCTGACGATTTCCAAGCTTGAAGGTGACGCGGTGTTTGCTTACGCTTCTGAAGAAGCAGTGCCGCGCGGTGAAACGCTGTTGGAACTGATCGAGGCGACGTATGTGGCGTTCCGCGAACGCGTGGAGGTGGTTCACCGCCGCACGACTTGCCTATGCAACGCCTGCCGGGCGATCCCGACCCTGGACTTGAAGTTCATGACGCATCACGGCGATTACATTTTGCAGCGCGTGTCTACGATTACCGAACTGGTGGGCTCAGACGTGAATCTGGTTCACCGGCTGATGAAGAATCATGTGGCGGAGGCCACCGGCTGGCGGGCGTATGCGCTCTTCACCGAAGCCGGCTTGAAACAGATGGGCCTGCAACCGGAAGGCGGTCATGCGCAAACGGAGAGTTATGAGCATTTAGGTGAAGTGCAGACATATAGCCTGGACATGCGGAAACGCTATCAGGAACTGATCGAGGCGCGGCGCGTGTTCGTCACCGCCGAGGAAGCGCAAATGGCCATCCACCAAGTTTGCCCGGCGCCACCGCCCGTCGTCTGGGAGTGGTTGAATGATCCTCACAAGCGCGCGCAGTGCGCGTTTCAGGAAGTTGAATTTCAGGCAATCCTCCGGCCCGGGGGCCGAACCGGCGCCGGTTCGCGCAACCACTGCGTCCACGGCAAAGACGTGGCGATGGTCGAGAACATTCTGGACTGGAAACCGTTTGACTATTTCACCGTGGAGCAAATTTTTATGGGCCTGCACGTTCGCCTCACGTGCCAACTGGAGCCGCTGCCCAACGACCAAACCCACCTACACGTCTATCTCCATGGCCGGGGACCGCTGTTCAGATTCCTCGACCGGCCGATCATCGTTTTCATGCACACGAAGCTTTTCCCCATCCAGAAAATGTACGAAAAAGCTGCCCGCTTGATGCAGGAGGCGGCTGGAGAAGAACAGATGGCAGATAGCGGATAGCAGATAGCTGGCTATTTAACGGTTGGAATAAGTACCGCCAACTCTCCAACTTTCTAAGCAAAGGCTGCGATATGGATCCGAACTTAATCCTGACAGGGATCGGAATTGTTGTGGCTATCGTAATTGGCGTGTGGCAAATCAGTTTAGCCAGAAAACAACAAGGTGTTGCAGCTGTGCCCACCCTCCCTATACCAATTCATATCCCGAGTAAATTTGAAGCGCAAGCTATTGGGAGTTTTTACTTATCCAGAGAAAAAGTAATTGTGCATGTTCGTCATAAATACGAACCGCATTTCTCCACAGACATGGCGGCTGCATTCGATGAACTCAATGAAAAGCGACTGAATAAAGGCTTAGACAGATATTTTGCAGGACAACGTTTTCGCCCCATTGCACCCCCAATTATAGGGAGCAATTCTGTGGAAATGGAAGTCACCCCGCTAAATTATGCCTTTGTTGCCTTGATGAAGGATGAAGATACTCCTCTTGCCGTAAAACAAAAGGTTCAAAGCGCTATTACACAAGCAGCTTATAAACTGCCCAAACACTTAGCAGATGACAGCTATCTATTCGCACAAGGATATAACTTGATCGGAACTGGAATTTGCTTGGTAACAAGTGATGGCTATACTTTATTAAGAAGAAGGGGTATGAATGTTTTGAGGGGCAATGAGCTATGGGATTTATCAGTCAGTGGGCATCCTTCTAGTGAAGATGTTTCAGAGAACTTGCTCGACTTTGCATCTACAGTTCAACGCGAAACTCTAAATGAGATTGGCCCAATAAATGGTGATCCCAGGAAAATTGTATTCATTGGGCTTGTAGCTTTGCATCCCAACAAGGTCGCAGGAGACATGAACCTCTTGGCAGTATGGCCGATAGAAAGTTCATCTGTTCAACTACATGAATTGATTACTGGCAAACGCTCTCCCTACAAAGACACTATTTTCCATACACAGAAACGCGCACGGGAATCTTACGTTTGGGACACAGATAATATCTTGGTTAAATTCGAAGGCTCATCGATTTTGCAAGATTTTCGCCTATTGAATATCGCTTTCAATGATTTTGTACCCGAAGCACTTGTTGGGTTGGATTTGGCCTTATTGTCGCAAAACAAAGGATCTCTCGGCGTCTCATGAACGCAACTAGCGATGAATTACAAACTCCTTTTAAGGTCTTGTTTCTTTGCACAGGAAACTACTATCGTAGCCGCTTCGCTGAGATATTGTTCAATACTTTGGCAGAAGAAGCAGATTTGAATTGGAGAGCATTATCCCGTGGCATTGCTACTGATCTCGGCATCAACAACGCAGGAGCAATGTCAATAGATGCTATTAAAGGTTTGGAAGCAAGGAGCATTTTTATTGGTGATGGAGTTCCCTTTCCCATACAACTCCAGGAACGAGATTTGGAAGACGCCAATCTGATTATTGCACTCAAAGAAGCAGAACATCGCCTTCTTCTCGAAAAGCGTTTTCCTTCATGGCCAGACAAAGTGAAATACTGGCATATTGACGATTTAGATCGCGCACCTGCCAAGATTGCATTGGTAAAGATTGAGCGAGAGGTCACAAGGTTGATCCTGGGTCTGTCTAAAGCAAGTCCTAATCTATAAACATGTTCAACAACAGGCTGCGCCCCAATGGATGCTCACATACCATCGCTATACACGGCTCAGCGGCGGGTGAGCGTGATCGTTGGGATTTTGTTCTTTATCCTTAGCCCTTGGTCCTTCGTCATCCGTCTCTCTTATGGACTCTAAATCCATCCACACTCTCGAACTCCCTAAAATCCTCGACCGCCTGAGCAAGTTCACATCGTTCTCGGCGGGCGCGGTGCTGGCGCTTGGGTTAACACCAACTGCTGATCTCCTGGAAGCGCGCCGGCGGCAGCAGGAAACCTCCGAGGCGCGCAAGTTACTCTTGGTCAAGACCGATGTCACCATCGGTGGCGCGCGCGATGTGCGGCCTTTTGTCCAATCCGCGGCCCGCGGCGGCGTGCTGATCCCGGAAGAGTTACTCGATGTGAAGAATACGCTCATCGCCGGGCGCACCCTGCATCGCATGTTGACAAAGCTTGTGGATCAATTTCCACGCTTAGCGACCATCGCCGCCGGGCTGCAAGAGACGCCCGGCTTGATCGAAGCTATCAGCCAAACGCTGAGTGAACGTGGCGAGGTGTTGGACTCCGCTTCCGAGAAATTAGCGCTTATCCGCCGTGAACTGCGGATTGCGCATGACCGGCTGTTGGAAAAACTTCAGCGCATTATCTCTGATCCGAAACACGCCGCGCACTTGCAGGAAACAATCATCACGCAGCGCGATGGCCGGTATGTGATTCCGCTCAAAGCCGATTTCAAAGGCCGGATTCGCGGCATCGTCCATGACCAATCCGCTTCGGGCGCGACGCTTTTCATCGAGCCGCTCTCAACCGTCGAACTCAACAACGAATGGCGCGAGAAGCAGCTCGCCGAACAGGAAGAAATTCGACGCATCTTGACGCTGCTCTCTGCTTTGGTGGGAGAACAAGCAGATAAAATCATTCACAATGTGGAAGCGCTGGCCGAGCTTGATCTGGCGTTTGCGAAAGCGAAATACGCGGATGCGGTGAGGGGGAGTGAACCAATTTTGAGAGAGATCAAGGTCCAAGGACAAAGGGCCAAGGACCAAGGGCCAAGGACAAACTCCCAACTCCCAAATCCCAAACCCCAATCACCAGCTACCAGCGACCAGCCACCAACGACCACCTTCGGCCAGTCCCCAGCCCCTAGTCCCCAGTCCCCAATCCCCACCACCCGCTCTCACCCCGGCTCCACCATCAAGCTCCGCGCGGCGCGGCATCCGCTGCTCAATCCGGAAACCGTTGTGTCAATTGACGTGGAACTGGACGATGAAACTTATGCGCTGGTCATCACCGGCCCCAATACCGGCGGGAAGACCGTCGGCTTGAAGACGGTGGGACTGCTGGCGCTGATGGCGCAATGCGGCTTGCACCTCCCCGTCCAATCCGGCTCGGAGCTTTCGGTGTTCCCTAAAATTTTCGCGGACATTGGCGATGAGCAATCCATCGAGCAATCACTCTCCACTTTTTCGGCGCACATCACCAACACCATCCGCATTCTCAAAGAAGTGGACGACCGCTCCTTAGTGATTTTGGACGAACTAGGCGCGGGCACCGATCCCGCCGAAGGTTCAGCGTTGGCGCGCGCAATTCTTTCTTTTCTGCTCGACGCCGGCGCGACGACGCTCGTCGCTACTCACTATCCGGAACTCAAGGGTTACGCGCACAACACGCCCGGCGTCAGTAACGCGAGCGTTGAGTTCGATTTGAACACGCTCGCCCCGACCTATCATTTGATCATCGGCCTGCCCGGACGCTCGAACGCGTTCGCGATTGCCTCGCGCCTGGGCCTGGACGCGACGATTGTGGCCGAGGCGAAGACGATGGTCGCGCAAACCGATCTCGAGGCCGAGAAGCTGCTCGACGAGATTCACCGCCAGCGCGAGGCCGTACGGGCCGAACGCACGCGCGCGGAAAATGCGCGGGTGGAAGTTGAAGTGATTGAGCGCAACCTGGCGCAGCGCCTGGAGAAGATCGAAGAGGAACGGCGCAAGATTCTGGAGCAGGCGCGAGCCGAGGCGCAGCAGGAAATCGAAACACTACGCGAAGAACTGGTCGAGTTGAAGCGCAAGCTGGCGCGGGCGGCGCTCTCGCTGGAGACGGTGAAGGAAGTGGAAGCCGCGGTGGAGACCGCTGAGATGAAACTGGCGCTGCCCGTTGCGCCGGTGGCACCCGTGGTCACGGCCTCAGGCCGCCCCCGCCCCATCCGTCTGGGTGATACGGTGAAGTTGAAAACGCTTAACTCCATCGGCGTGGTCACGACGCTGAGTGCCGCCGACGCGGAAGTGCAAGTCGGCCGACTGCGCGTCCGGGCGAAACTGGATGAACTGGAGTTGCGGGGATCGCCGGAAGAAAATCTGAAGCCAGAAGCCAGAAGCCAGAAGTCAGAAGAAAGCCAAAGGTCAGAATGGATACAAGCAGAGAGAGCGCCATCGCCGGGGTTGGAACTGGACATGCGGGGTCAACGCGTGGAAGACGCGCTGCCCGAACTGGAGCGTTATTTGGACGCGGCGTATTTGGCGGATTTACCGTGGGTCCGGATTATTCACGGCAAAGGCACGGGCAAGCTCCGCCAAGGTGTGCGCGATTTTCTCCGCGCAAGCCCGGTGGTGAAGAGTTATGAAACGGGGAAGGATGAAGAGGGCGGTGACGGGGTGACGGTGGTGAAGCTGGTGGCTGGCGGCTAGCGGTTGGCGGCTGGTAGTTGGTTGCTGATCGTTGGCTGTTGGTGGTTAGTTCTTGGGATTTGGGATTTCGCGTTCTTTGCGCTTGGGAGTTGGTCCTTTGTCCTTGGCCCTTCGTCTTCGCCTCATAATCATCATCTTCACCGGCAACGTGTTGGGCCTCGCAGCTTGGGAAGCAGCTCTGGCTTTGATCCCACGCTTGTGGGCTGGGACGAACACTACTACCGGCTTACCCACTCGCGTTGGACTGGTCGCGCTGAGTGCCATCCTCATGGCTGCTCCGCCAGTTTTGATCGGGGCGTTGGGAGCCTGGCTCGCCCGGCGCGCGCAGACGTGGGTTGGGCTGGCGTGCGGATTGTGGGGGCTGACTCTTATTCAAACCGTGCCCGCAGCATTTCCTATCGCCGCGGGTATCTGGTACGCACCGACCGTCCTCGTCATTCTTTCCAGCACGCTGGGCGGCTGGCTGCTTGATCTTCGAGCACAGGCGCAGTATAAGCAGATCAGGTGACTGTCACCTTGTGCTTGTAATCGAGTAGGGAGAGCGGTCACCCGCTCCCCCTCTCACACCACCGGACATGCGGGTCCGCATCCGGCGGTTCTTCAAGTCGAACGAAGTTCGCTATAGCGTTGGGAAATACTCCGCAAGCCCTGACTGCGCCAGTAGGCGTTGCTCAGGGCTTGTTGCACAGGTGGCGAAGCGGCTATCCGCCAGCAGCCTTTGGGACTGCCCGAGGCTTCGCGGGCTACAGAGGGTGGCATACCTAAAGCCACCAGGTTGCGCCAGCGGGTTTTCGGTCGCTTCCAACGTTTCCAGACCAGTTGCCTGAGCCGTCGTCGTAACCATTCGTCCAGTTCTTGGAAGATGGAGGGCGTATCGGCCAGCCGAAAGTAACCTATCCAGCCCAGCGTGTACTGATTGACTTGCCGGAGGATTTCTTCGAGCGGTTCGTGGGTCGTGCGGCGGGTCAGGTTTCGCAATTTTGTTTTCAGGCGAGCGAGTGCCTGCGGCGCGACCCGGTGCCGTATCTCCCCATTCCGCTTGAAGAAACTGAACCCTAGAAATTTGCGCTTCCAGGGTCGGTCAACCGCGCTCTTCTGTTCATTGACCTTGAGGCTTAATCGGCCTTCCAGAAACCGCCGCACGCTCGCCAACACACGCTCGCCAGCTCGTCTGCTTCTCACATAGATATTGCAGTCGTCCGCGTAGCGTGCAAAGTGGTGATGGCGCTTCTCCAATTCCTTATCCAGGTCGTCGAGCATGATATTAGCGAGCAGGGGCGAAAGTGGCCCGCCTTGCGGTGTGCCTTCTCCCGGCTCCATGACCACGCCGTTTACCATCACACCCGAAACCAGGTAGCGCTGGATGAGCGTCTTCACCCGTCGGTCTTTCACCACCCGTCCCACTCGCGCCATGAGCTTGTCATGGTTGACCCGGTCGAAGAACTTTTCCAGGTCAATATCTACCACCCAGGTGTAGCCTTCTCGGATGTACCCTTGGGCGACCTGCACGGCGTCGTGGGCCTTGCGTCCGGGTCGAAACCCGTAACTGTGTGGTGAAAATCCCGGTTCGAACAGCGGCGTCAACACCTGCAAGATCGCTTGCTGGATCAGACGATCTAGAACCGTCGGGATGCCCAAGGCGCGCATCCCGCCCCCCGGTTTGGGAATTTCTACTCGTTTCACCGGGGTCGGTTGGTATTTCCCCGCGTCGAGAGCCGCTCGGATGTCCCGCCAGTGCGTTTTGAGATAGGGGCGCAGTTCTGAGACCGTCATCTCGTCTGCGCCCGGCGCACCTTTGTTTGTCTCGACGCGCGCCAAGGCCTGAAACAGATTCGCTCGGGCGAAGATCTGTTCCCACACCTTGGCGCGTTCTTCGTTGGATGTCCGCTTGTCCACCCTCGGCGACGGCTCGGCACTGGTTTGGCTTTGAAGCGCTTCACGCTTCGCTTCCAAGCTCGGTTCGCATCTCTCGGGTGCGATTTTCTGCCTTCGTTGTTCGTCTCGCGCAGTGTTCAAGTTTTCATCCTGCTTGAAGTTCGGCCCTTCCCGCCTGCACGGGACGGTACTATGGCCTCGGCTGACCCCTGTGGCTTCAGCCCGCTTTCGCAAGCGAGGTTGCCCTTTGAGACGGCGGAGCCACAGGTCTCCCCAGATAAGTGCGTTGACTGTCCCCGCGCACTGGCCCAATTTACCGCTTTGCCCTTTGGTGACTTGGACTTCGTGGTACATTGCCCACTCGTCCGAGCGCACGGCCTCGTATCGGGTTTGTGTTCCTCCAGTCGTGGGTTTGCGTCCGGCTTCCTTCAGACCTTGCCTCACGGCAACGCCCTTGCCTTTCGCTAGCGGTTAGTGTCACCAACCCCCGCAGAGAACTTTCATCTCCTAGTACATCAACAAGTTAAAGATGTAGGGTAGTGTTCTTTAAAAACTTGACGAGCGTCCTTCACGGTGAAATTCCAGCGGATTTTGGCTTTCTTCTGATTGCGCGCATGTTCCCAGG
>Ga0075421_100000330_pt1 | contig 47659 bp, 41 predicted proteins | sample SoiMetdeltSBSDD5_FD_75292 | JGI IMG/M metagenome (GOLD analysis project Ga0075421, IMG submission 75292) | Bulk soil microbial communities from a Populus tree surrounding site in Tennessee, USA - Soil MetaG P. deltoides SBSDD5 | ecosystem: Environmental > Terrestrial > Soil > Tree plantation... | reverse complement strand
CCCAAGCGGCTTGCTTGAGCCGGGTGCGCTGACGAGGCGCATGCCCGGTTCTGAGGGGGCGGCGGCGCAGCAATGCGTCGCCGCTACCCGGCTGACGGTGCGGTTGCCCGAGGGCAGGTGCCGCAGCGCAGCACCGTGTTTGGCATCCCGGAAACGGTCCTCGATGTCGGTGCGCATCCGGTGCCACGCCTCCAGTTTCACCGCTTTGGCCGGGGTGGACACATCCAGGTTGGTGACGACAAACGAGTAGGCGTAGGCGTTTTCGGACACGCCTTCCAACGCCAGGCTCAGCTGTCCTTTCGGGATGGTACGCCGCCGCCTGGATCGCGGGTCGGCCAAGATGTCGGCGGCGGCGATTTTGACCCGGCGTACCACACATCGGGTGCCCGGCGGCCACCCGGCCGGGGCGTAGTCCATGACCGCGACCTGGGCGCCTTTCATCCGTTTGGCCTTGCGCCACGCCTGCTCGCCGATCGCGGCCAGCGCCCGCCACACCGCCTGGTTGCGGGTCACCCCCAGGGAGAAGTCGCAGTCGTTGTCCACGGCGGCCCAGGCGATGTCGGCGGCGAAGTAGCCCACATCACCACGCACCCGCGGCCGGCAGATGACCCCGGCGGCACGCAGGGTGGCCGCCGCACCGGTGATCAGATCGGCCGCACCCGGGCGGGGATCCTCATCGCCAGCCAGCAGATCGGCGGCCACCGCCACCCCCGCCTCGGCCCAGCACGCCACATGCGGGCGACCCGCCCGCGCCCCCTTGTAGCTGTAGGCGATGCCGTCTTTGTGGGCGCCGTAGCATTGCACGTCGGTGCCGTCCAGATCGATGGTGGCCGGGCCGGTGCGCAACACCGCCTGCCGCCGGGCCGCCATCAGCCGCACCGCCCGGCAGACGATCTCGGTGATGCCGTCCTGGATGCGCAGCAGCTGAGTCCGGTCGAACCGTTCGGCCAGCCCGGCCGCGGTCCTCGACGCCGGGGTGGGCACCGCCGAGAGCATCTCGCCGGCCACATCGGCACGCCGCCGGTCCAAACAGACCATGAAGTCCCCGCCCAGCATCTGGGTCTGCGCCACCGCTACCAGCAGCCCACCGGCCGACAGCCCCCGATCCCGCTGCTTGGTCGCACCGATCGCCTCATCCAACGCCGAGATCACCCCCAGCCGCCGCACCAACTCGGCGACCGCGACCACCCCCGAGGCCGAGGTCAACGACACGTCCGCCGCGCCGATCCGCACCTGAGGCGCCCCACCACGTATCCTGTTCACCGACCGGGTGTCCTTTCCACAACGATGAATTGAGCCTTAGACACGTCCAATTATCGTTGCTAGCAAAGGCATCCGGTCCTCACGCCACTCGGGCATTTACATTTAGCTGAATTCCTACTCGCGGATCCGGGTCTGAGGTACTGGACGCCGTTGGTCGGTTCTTCTCCTCGCATGGATGGTCGGCCGACCGGGTCGAGGATGCTGGACCGGTGACCGGCGATGACGTGGCCGTCTACCCACCCGCAGGTGGCTGGACGGTAGTCATGTGGCCTGGCTACTTCACTGAGCTGGCGGCTGCGGAGTTCGTTTCGCTTGAGATGGGCGTCCTTGCCAGCACGGTGCGGATTCACGATGGCGACTATTGGAGCCACTCTCTGTTGCGCGACGGCGTGTTCCTGGACCGATTCGCCACTATGCCTGACTACTTCACGGATGATCCCGAGCAGATCGCCCGGCTGAAGGCCAAGTTCGCCGGTCAGCCGATGCTGGTCGCTGAAGCGACCGGTCGGCCTGTCGAGCAGATTGCTCCCTACCTTGTGCATGTTGAGCTCGAGGACGACGAAGATGAGGACGGCTGGGACGTCGCCGAACCCGAGATGGGCAAAGCGTTTCCCGACGACGAGTTCGACCTCGACAATGCATGGGTGTTCGTTGACTTTTGGCGCAGGCTGGGCATCATCTACCCGAATTATGAAGCACCGCGTGGGGCGCTGCTTCGTCTCGCCCCTGGTTGGTCCGGCAAGCTTCCTGTCGGTGACGCCGAGCTGTAGAGGCCATTGCTTTCGGTGTCGCCCGTCAGCGCTGGCCTCCTCCAAAGGCCTGCCCGATCCTGGCAGCTATCACCCATCGACCCTCGTGACCTTGCCTTGCTGGACGGGTTGGCAACGGGTCACCGCTCACCGTGATGATCGATTTCGCATTCTGGTGCGCCGGGCCCACTTTGATCTTGTATGCGAAAACGATCGCGCGAGCGGGCGGCGGTACTTCGCTTGAGCCGTCATGTGATGCTCGTTGCATGACTCCCAGTGCTGATGAGGCAGGCGCGGTCTACAGCCGAAGGACGCTGGCACGCCTTGTCTTGTCCGACCAAGCCGTTCGAGTGGCTGACTATGCCACCGGGCTGGTAAGTACCCGCAACGACGCCGATACAGGAAACGGTGGTCGAGCTAGCCAAGCTTCCCAACTCGTCAGCATGGCGCGCCAGGCCCTTGTCGCGGCGGTCATCTACGAGCGCGAACGCGGCTGTTCGTGGGAGGAGATCGGCAGGTACCTCGAAATCGAGCCGGCCGAGGCGCAAGCGCGGTTCGGTTCAGATCTGAGCAAGTGGCTAGATGCCTTCGAGGATGAGCATCGGGGCGTGCCCCATCAGGCTGCGCGTCAGCATCTGCCTCAGGCTGCGCTGCATCCCGACTATGTTGGAGAACTACTGGACAGGTGGGCTTTCAGTCGGATCACGCTCACCAAAGACGAGCACGAGGTCACCGGAGCCCTGCTTGGCCTGCCTGTCCCAGGCGAGTTTTGACCACGGTGTGGTGGCGAGGACGCGTCCGGCGCCGCATATGGCGGAAGCTGAAACGCCTGCATTCGCGGCGCTAGACGACATTAAAAGTGGCACGCTCAAGCAATAGACCGGGCCATTATCAGTGGCAATGGGTCACTCGTAGCGGTGATGATCGATTTCGCATTCTGGTGCGTTGGGCCCACAAGGTGGCGGTGCGCGAACCGCTTCATCGATCAAGCGTATGAGCTGGTATTTTGTGGTTCTGTCTTGTCGAGTGGGTTGCTCGAAGGTTGACCCTTGCTCCGGTCGCGATGGATGCGCTTAGGCGAGGCCTGTTTGTGCGCAGTTCAACGGTGTGGTTGGCTGCCGTTAGCGGGAGTTGAGACCGTCGATTCGGGCCATTTCGGATTCGGTGAGCGCGAAACTGTACACGTCGAAGTTTGCGGCGATCCTCTGGCGTGTGACCGACTTGGGAATGGCGGCGAACCCGTGCTCGATGTGCCAGCGCAACACGATCTGGGCGGCACTCACGCCATGGGCTGCGGCGATCTCGGCCAGGACCGGGTTTGACAGGTCTGTGTTCTTCAACGCGCTGTACCCTTCGAGCACGATGCCGCGCTCGCGATGCCCGGCGGCCCGCTTAGGGTCATACAGGGAAGGCGCCCATTCGATCTGGTTGACCTGCGGCGTCACGCGCGTCGCTTTGATCAGCTCATCGAGTTGGCGGGTGGAATAGTTACTAACCCCAATCCCGCGGGTCAGTCCAGCTTCCTGCAAGGCGATGAACTCACGCCACACCTTGACCGAGTCACGCGGTGGCCAATGAATGAGCCACATGTCCACACTGTCCACGCCCAGCGCGCGCAGGCTGGCCTCCAACGTGGACCGCTCGTTGCCCTGCCGGGAAGGCGGCAGCTTGGTCGTCACGTACACCTCATCGCGCGGTACGCCGCTGTCGCGCAACGCCCGGCCGACCTCGGCCTCGTTGCCGTACATCGTGGCGGTATCGACGTGCCGGTAGCCGATCTCTAACGCGTACCGGATCGCCTCGTAGCCACGCCGCCCGGTCACCGCCCAGGTACCGAACCCCAGCAGCGGCATCTGCTTGCTCATCACGTTGCCTATCATTCGCTACCGCTTTTGGTAGGGCGTCGGCCGGGGCCAGCCGCAGGGTCAACGGCGCCGGGTTACTCGTCGGCGATGTCGTGGTCGTCGCGCCGGATATCCTTCGTTCCCCGCGTAGGCCAGGAACCAGCGGGTGGGACGCCAACGGCCACCACATGCCCGATACTGAACCTGAGGAACCGGACACCAGCGACCCCGACGGCCCTCGCTGACATAGTTGGATATCAGGATGCCGAAAGCCACCATATGGCCCTGGCCAGCACGAACGCGGTTCGGATTCTGCTACCTCAACTCCACAAGGTGGCGGTGCGCGAACCGCTTCGTTAATTAAGCCTCGCTGAGCTGGGCATTCTCGCTTCAGTGGTAAACCGCGGTTGTCGGAAGGTCCATTGCGGTCCGGGCGTTGGTTTGCCTTGAGCTGGGTCTATGCGGTTCGGATTCAGCCACCTACTTTCTGGCGTCCCGCTCCGTCCAGCACGCCCCGGCGTTTGTAGCCGACCGCCACGGCAAGTTGTAGCGCGGTCAGATCGAGGCCGGACACCCAGATGTCCTTGGAGCCGTGAGGACCAGGTCGTGCGCGTTGAGCTCGCGGCCGAAGCCCTCGACCACCGCGCACCCCGGCGGCACCGCCGACCTGGACACTCTGAACACTGCGGCAACTCTCGCAAGGCTGCAGGAAAGGGCAGGTGATCCAGCAAGGGTCCGTCGCCACGCAGGGCTGCTCGGCGACGGCGGCTACGACCGTCATCTGCGGCGCGCTCGTGCGGTCTATCGCCGCCGCCGTGCAGCGCGGGGTGAGCCTCTTCGCGATCAGTCCCATGAGGACGAGTCCCGGAAAACCGGGACTCGTCATCGGAATCGCCTGCGAACCCGAACAAGCGGCTCACCGAGGCGGTGCGGATCGTCGCCGCCTCCTGCGTCCAGTTACGGCGACGCGGTAACGGTCGCGTCGGCGGGCGCCTGCACGTTGGTGCCTTCGTACGTGACGGTGAACGTGGTGGGCGTACTGATCGGGTACGCGATGGTCAGTGGCCCGGTGCCGGGGACCGGCTCGCGCGTGACGGTCTGAGTGCCGCTCGCCGTGGTGGCCGTGACGGTGACCACGCGGTGGCTGACCGAGGTGGAGCCGAGGTTGACGACGATCGAGCCGTAGTTGGTGCCGCGCCTGGTCTTTCCGGGCTGATACGCAATGGACAGGGAGGTGGGCAGTCGCTCCACCTGGAGCGTGAACCTACCGTCGGTGCGGATGAAGTCGTCGTTGCCCTGGAAGTGAACCCGGTAGGTCCACGCTGCGCTCCAGGGCGCCGCGTCGGTGAACGAGATGCTGCCGGACGCGTCGGTGACATACGTGCCGATGGGGGTGCTGTTGACGGAGTCTTCACGGTAGGCGAACAGGGTGGTGCCGGCCGGCGCCGGCGCGCCACCCAGCATCAGGCGCGCGGTGAAGGTGGTGGGCTGGGTGGCATATCCGGTGGATGGTCCGCTGATCGACGCCGAGGACGGGCGCAACCCGAGGCGGTCGATGAACCTTCGCGAGTCCCACAGGGCGTGGGTGCCGATCGTCGCCCGGCTGGCGTCACCGGCGAGGACCAGGCCGCCAAGGGTGGGGATGCGCTCGGGCGCGCCGGCCACGCCGGTGGTCTTGATGGGCTGGGGGTTGCCCCGGGCGAAGACGGCGAGCTTGTAGTCCTGGCCGTTGCATGTGGTGGCAAGCTGCTGGCCGTCGGCCGACCAGGCCACCGACCAGGTCGCGCAGGTGGTCTCGTAGTTCAGCACCGGGGTCAGATCTGCCGTGGTGGTAAAGGTTTCGATGCCGCGGCCGCCGATCCCGGTCAGCGCGACCTGACTGCCGTCCGGCGAGACCACGATGTCCTGCGGGTTCATCATGCCGAGCTTGCGGCCGCCCAGGTGTCGCGGCGTACCGCCGGTGACGTCAAGCAGCTGCAGGTTGACCTCGTGCATGCAGCACTCGGCCCACAGCACCCGGCCGGGCAGCGCGGGCGAGGTGGCCATGATAGGCCGCCACGGGCCGTCCGCCCGCTGGATCGCGCCGGTCTGGATGTCGAGGACGCCGATGCCGTCCGGTGTCGGCGGAAGGGTCTCCTCGGAGTAGGAGAAGCAGGAGTACCCGAAGACGACGTAGCGCCCGGTCTGTGTGACTTCGCCAGGGCAGATGTCGGCGCCCACCGGGTAGCGGGCGGTCACTTGCAGCGTGACACTGTCGACGGCAGCGATCTGGCGGTCGTGGGGAAGGCCCACCCAGACGGTCCGGCCATCCTCTCCCATGCGGATGCCGATACTGCGTCCGATCCCGGGGACCTGGGTCACGGTGTCGTCCGCGTCCACGGCGATCAGTCCCCGCTCGACCGCGCTGACGAAGATGCGATTGCCGTCGGGCGTCCCGATCATGGTCGTGATCGACACCGCCGGCACTTCGACGGCCGCATGGGCCGGCGAGGCCGAGGCGACGAGGGTGGTGGCCACGACGACGAGTGGAAGTACGAACGCTGTCCCCCGCTTGCCCTTCATGCTGGACCTCCTTGCTGGCTAGATATTGAAGTCGGCCGCGGTTGCCCACGTTCCAGCGTAGCCAAACCACCGGACGGCGGGCAGCTATCCGTCCGATATAGACAGGGTTATCCGGTCGTTATCCCGGGTGCGGCGAAGTGCTGACGCAGCCCGCCACCGCGATCGACTCGTCGAGGTACCGGAACGTGTCAAGATTTTTTAGGCGGTTGGTTTAGCCACTTTCTGGATTGTTCTCGCTGTCTGCTGGTTTTGTTGATCCAGGCCTCCTCGGGCAGGGAGGGCGGTTGGGGCGGTTGCGTACCAAGCGTTCTGGGTTGCGGGCGTAGGCGGCGGCCAAGATATTGGCGCGGGCGTTGTGGACCGCCCGATGATGTCCGTAGTAGACAGTGCCCGTTAGCGAAGGTGATCGCGATGGTAGTTTCGACCTGCTAACACATCGTTGACATATAGAGGCAAGCGGGCTCCTTCTGCCATTCTCGTTGCCGCTGGCCTCGTAGTACTCGGCGAGCCATAACACAGTCGAGGCGAGAGCCTGATCGCTAGCGCGATGGACTGCATGCCGAAGAGGGCGATCTCATCTCGTGCTGAATGAAGTCGTCCTCCTTTCGCCGATGTTGTAGACCTTTGCCTTCGAACATCGGCACAAGAACAATTGCGCCGACGTGGGTGCCTCGACCTAAAGCTGTCCTAACCGGACAGCAGCAACCTCATCTCAATTCGGAACGGTCACGGACGGTTCGGCCCGACGCGCCGACCGGCTTCGTCGGCGCGGCAAGTCAGATGTGGGATCCGACCTTTCCGGCGAACCCCGCCTCGCGCTGGACCAGGAGCCTGTCCAGCGGATCTTGCCGGACAGGCCCCTGATCCCGAGGAGGGATCAGCGCTTGAGCGTGAAGGTGAAGTCGCCGGAGAGCTTGCCGCTCAGCCGGACTGCCGAAACGAGTTTCCCCTCCGTGATCAGTCTCTCGACCTCGGCCCGCGAAAGACCGTAACCTTCAGCGATCAGTCGCACCGGCCGGACAGGGATCCGCGCCGCAAAGCGGACCGAGACGTCGATCACCTCGTGGTCCAGGTGATCCGATCCGCCGGTGTCGAGGCGCCAAGCGTTGTCCCAATCGAGAGCGATGCGGTTACGGTGCTGCACGACAGGATCCTGGAGCAGCTCAGCTGTCAGGCCAGCGTCGTTGTGATGCAGCCGGTCCAGCAGCTCGGGTCGTATGGAGCGCACAGCCATCCGTTGCAGGACCGTGAGCTTTGCAGTTTCCCCGCAAGCGGTGCAGAGCGCGAGGAGCCATGCATCGAGGAGCTTGTGGTTTGCGTTGACGCGAAATTTGCCGCTTGCGCGGAAGCGCTCGGACGCGCACACGTGGCAACGGCGGATTACGAGCGGCAGGCAGGTAGGCACGACAGCCCAGTTTTTGAGCATAGAAGTACACCGGTTTCAGTGAGAAGTCCGCAGCAGGAAGAAGCGCGGCGCACATGCGCGACGCGACGAATCAGCGCTCGGGAGGTCTCACACGGTGTACAACGGCATGTCCTTGACTGGCCGACTTGGCTCGGCAGCACGGTAGTGGCGCACAGCGGCGCTGGTCCACTGGTTTTTCGAGCGCCTCACCGCCAGGTTCTGTCCGGCGGATCATGGGCGGCGCCAGGGTCGGATCGAGGCGATGGTGACGGTGCCGTGGAAGACGTAGGCGCGCTTGTCGAACCTCGTCGCGACGGCCTGGAAGTTCTTGAGGCCGTTGATCGTCCGCTCAACTTCGTTCCTCCGCTTGTAGATCGTCTTGTCGAAGCCGGCGGGCGGGCCGCTCGATCGAAGATGAAACAGGTTGGCACATAAGCGATATCGCGGCAGGAGTCGAAGACCGCGCACCCGTGGACAGGGCGGAGCCCTACGATTTCGGTTATGTGGGCAGACTTCCACGCCCAGACGGGAAGGGTACGTTCCCCTACTGCGTGGAACCCATGCACCCGCAACGCTTGCGACGGCACGGTCATCGGGTGCGAGTACGACCGAGGCGACACGCTCAAGATGGCGTCGATCGAGCGGGTCGCTCCGTTGTCCCGCCACGAGGGTGTCTGATGCGCATAGCCACTGCCAGCGAACCAGGCGACGCGGCCAAGGCCAGCGAGGATTGGATTCACGCCGATCGCGATATCGTCATCGTGCTCGACGGACAGACTCGGGCCGCCGTCCTAACTGGAACCGGGCATACGACAACAAACTCCTGTCAGCTGCAGCCCGCACGCCCCGCGGAATGTCGCCATTCGCGCACCGGCGCATACATGTTGCGGGCAACAGGACCACCAGTGACCGGCGTCGGCACGCCGCACACCGTGGTGACTAGCCAGTTCACCAGCCGCATCGCCGCGTAGTCGGCATCGTGGCCGACGTGGTGCGCGACAAAGTCACGCTCGGCGTTCGACAGGTCGAACCGAGGCGATGTGGCAAGCCCGAAATCGACGAGGTAGATCCGATCATCGTCGGTCCGCATGTTGCCGAAGTGTCCGTCCATATGCAGCAGCTCGCGGCTACGCTGGAACGCCACGACCTCAAACAACTGCCGCTCGAACGTGTCGGCCCTGCCGGCCGGGTCGTTCAGCCAGTCGAGCAGCGGATAGGGGACGTACTCGTGAAACAGCACGAGGCTGGACGCCGCGCCGGCCAGCTCCTCGAAGCGCATGCGCACGGCCGGGGCACCGCCGAACTGGGCGACAATGGCGTCGATGTCAAGGTGCTCGGACGCGACAGGTGGGCGGCCGGGTAGCACCCGCCAGTGGTACAACAACGGGAAAGACTCGGCCTCGCCGCCGAGAACTCCCTCGGTGATGACCATGTTCGCGGCCAGCTCGATGTTGTGGTAGCGATCGTGCATGACACGCTGCGCACGGTGCCCGAGGACGGCTCTGCGTACTCATACGCCACAAGCGCCGAGTCCGGCCGAGTGGCAGGCGTCCGGATTCACGTGAACGGCGACTATTCATAAGGACAGCCACGCGACGGCGCCGACAGTCGAGCAACGAATTCGAGTACATCTATCGGATGTTTAAGAGTCCCCAGCTCTGCCATCGAGCTAGCTGCCCGGCCCGGAAATGGTGCCTGAAACGGCCCCTTCCGTGCTCAGACACCTCAGTTGGCGCAGGCGCCAAAGGGCCCCGGCACCTCATGGCCGGGGCCAGACAGCCGACACCTCACGCGTCTTCGCGGGTCGGGTTTTCCAGGCGGAAGAAGTTGCTCTGCTGCCCGTTGGTGCGTTCTTCCTGGTAGATGAAGTTCAGGTTGCGCAGGTCAAAAGTGCGGAACCAGTCTTCCCAGCTGATCTCGCGTAGCTTGCCATCCTCGGCGTATCCAGGGAAGTTCAGGCGCAGCACGCCGGGGCGGCCTTCATGTTCGGTGCCTTCGACGGTGGCGGGGCGGGCGCCCCGCGCCTCGGCCCAACGCATGATCACCTCATGTTCCTTGGTGATCAGGCTGCGGCCGGGGCGTTCTGGCTTGTCATGAGTCGAGGAGATTTCTTGTGAATACGTTTTTTGAGCCATTTTCGATGGGTACCCATAACGGCGCACCACCTAACAAAGAGGGGTCCGGGCAACGGTGGCGGCGGTATGCTTGCCCGTCGGTATCGGTTTCCGCGCCAGTACATGGGGAGAGATCCAATGGGTGTGCGCGGTCGTGTTGTCTCTAGCCTTACTGGGTACCCCCTCAAATGCCCCTAAACCGGCAGCCTTGGTCAGATACGAGGCGGAGGAGGCCGTCATCTCGCAGGGGTGGTGGAGTCCAACCACGCGGGGTTTCTCCGGCACCGGCTTCGTTAATTACGGCAACCTGACCGGCAGCTTCGTGCAGTGGACGGTGACGGCGACACAGGCGGGCAGTGCCACCCTACGTTCAGGTTTGTCAACGGCACCACGGCAAATCCGGGCCGTGGCGACAACCTCCAACGGCGGCCCCAGCCTCGACTTCCTCGACATCAACCGCTGACCCCGAGCACAATAGGTGACTCCCAAGCCGGATCGAGCAAGCCGGATCGAGGCGGGCATGCGATTGATCTCCAGGACGCTGGACCAGATCGACTCACCGATCGGCGCGACCTATGCGCTGCTTGCCCATCGCACCGGCGACCGGCCGCTGCTCGACCTTGCCCAGGCGGCCCCGGCCTACCCGGCCGCGCCGGAGGTGGTCGACCACATCGCCTCGGTAGCGAAGGAGCCCCACGCGGGTTCCTATGTGGTCATCGCGGGCCTCGATCCGCTGCGCGCGGCGTTCGCCGATGAGCTGAGCGGCGCCTACGCCGGTGAGGTGCGGGCTGACAACGTGCTCATCACCGCCGGGTGCAACCAGGCCTTCTGCCTGGCGACCTCCACCCTCGCCGCGCCCGGCGACGAGGTGATCCTGCCCCTGCCGTACTACTTCAATCACGACATGTGGCTGCGCCTGGAGGGAATCACGCCCGTCTATATCGAGCCGGGACCGGAATGGATGCCCGACCCGGCGGCGGCCCGAAGGGCCATCACCCCACGCACGCGCGCCATAGTGCTTGTCACACCTGGCAATCCGACGGGCGTCACGGTTTCGCCCGCAGCCATCGCCGAGTTCGCCGCCGTCGCCGCCGAGTCCGGCATCGCTCTGGTCATCGACGAGACATACCGCGGCTTCCGCGGCAGCCAAGCCCCAGCGCACGCGCTCTTTGCCCACCCGGCCTGGGGCGAGACAATCGTCAGCCTGCACAGCTTTTCCAAAGATTTTGCCATTCCTGGGTACCGCGTAGGGGCGCTCGTGGCGGCGCCAAAGCTTATCCGCGAGTCGATGAAGCTGCTCGACTGCGTCGCGATCTGCGCGCCGCGCATCGGGCAGGAGGCGGCGCTGGCCGGGTTGCGCCACGCCGCATCATGGCGCCGGGCGAGGGCGCTTGAGGTGTCGGAGAAGCTGGCCGCCTTCCGGGCGGTGATGGCCGACCGCCCAGGCGGTTTCGAGCTTGCCGCGTGCGGCGCCTTCTTCGGCTGGATCCGCCACCCGTTCGAGGGCCGGCCCACCGAGGACGTGGTGCGTGACCTCCTCCTCGACCACGACGTGCTCGTGATCCCGGGGACGGCCTTCCTCCCGGACGACCGGCGGATGATCCGCGCGAGCATCGCCAACCTCGAGGCACCGGCGATCGAAGAATTCGCGCATCGGCTCATGTTGGCAGGAAAGCGCTTGCCTTAATTAAGACGGTTCCCGTGGGTAGATTGGTGGGATGACCAACCCGGCGATCCTGACCGTCGACGACGATCCCGCCGTGTCCCGCGCGGTCGCGCGTGATCTGCGCCGCAACTATGGCGAGCGCTATCGCGTCGTCCGCGCGAGCTCGGGCACTGAGGCGCTGGACGCGCTGCGCGAGCTGAAGCTGCGCGGCGACCAGGTCGCGCTGATGCTGGCCGACTATCGCATGCCGCAGATGAACGGCATCCAGTTCCTCGAGGCGGCGATGGACCTGTTCCCGATGGCCCGCCGGGTGCTGCTGACCGCCTACGCGGACACCGACGCCGCGATCAACGCGATCAACGTCGTCGACCTCGATCACTACCTGCTCAAGCCGTGGAACCCGCCGGAGGAGAACCTGTACCCGGTCGTCGACGGCCTGCTGGAGTCGTGGCTCGCCAGCGCGGACACGGCCGCCCCCGAGCTGAGGGTCGTTGGCCACCGCTGGTCCGCGCCGTCGTTCAAGGTCCGTGACTTCCTCGCCCGCAACCTCGTGCCCTACCGCTGGTTGCTCGCCGACGATCCCGAGGGCGCGCGCCTGCTCACCGCGTCTGGGACGGACGCGTCGCAGGTGCCGGTCGTGGTGACCGCCGAGGGCAAGACGCTCGTCCAGCCCAGCGAGTCTGAGCTTGCCGCCAGCGTCGGCCTGGCCATCACGCCCGCCTCGGATTTCTACGATGTGATCGTCGTGGGCGCCGGCCCGGCCGGGCTGGGCGCGGCGGTCTACGGCGCGTCGGAGGGCCTGCGCACGGTGCTCGTCGAGCGGCGGGCCACCGGCGGTCAGGCCGGACAGAGCAGCCGGATCGAGAACTATCTGGGCTTTCCCGACGGGGTGTCCGGTTCGCAGCTGACCGATCGGGCGCGGCGGCAGGCGCTCAAGTTCGGCTCCGAGCTGCTCACCGCCCGCGAGGTGGTGGCGCTAGAAAGCGTTGGCGCCACGCGCATCGTGCGCTTTGCCGACGACACGCGCATCGCCGCGCACACCGTCGTGCTCGCCACAGGCGTGTCCTACCGGATGCTTGACGTCCCCGGCTGCTCCGACCTGACCGGCCGCGGCGTCTTCTACGGTTCCGCGGCGACCGAGGCGGCCAGCTGTGCCGGCGAGGAGGTGTACATCGTCGGCGGCGCCAACTCGGCCGGGCAGGCGGCGGTGTACTTCTCCCGCTACGCCAGACGGGTGCACATGCTCATCCGCGGCGGCGACATCCACCAGTCGATGTCGCAGTACCTGGTGGAGCAGATCGCGGGGATCGGCAACATCACCGTCCACCCGTTCACCGAGGTGCATCGGGGGGAGGGCTCGGAGCACCTGGAACGGCTGCAGCTTATGGACGTCCAATCAGGACAGACCCGCGAGGTGCAGACCTCGTGGCTGTTCATCTTCATCGGCGCCGAGCCGCGCACCGAATGGCTCGACGGTGTCGTCATCCGCGACACCCGCGGCTTCGTCGTCACCGGCCCTGACCTGCTCGCCGGCGGCAAGCGCCCGCCCGGCTGGCCCCTGCCCCGCGACCCGTACCACCTGGAGAGCAGCCTGCCCGGCGTCTTCGCCGCCGGTGATGTGCGCGCCGCATCGGTCAAGCGGGTGGCCTCGGCGGTCGGCGAGGGCGCGATGGCGATTTCGCTTGTGCACCGTTACCTGGAGGCGCAATGAATCTGTCCAAAGAGGAGCTTCGCACGCTCTTCCTCTTTGAGGCGCTCGACGACGAGCAGCTGACGTGGCTGGCCGAGAACGGGCGGGTGGAGGAGCACGGGCCGGGCATCGTTTACGCCGAAGGCGAGGATGCCACGTGTTTCTATGTGCTTTTGGCGGGTACCCTCGCGCTCTCCCGCAACGTCCACGGCGATAACCTTGAGATGGTCCGGACCGAGCAGCGCGGGGTCTATGCCGGTGCGATGCAGGCGTACCTCGGCGACCGCGTCCCGCAGACGTATGCCAATTCCATGCGTGCCATCACGGACTGCTCGTTCTTTGTCCTGCCCGCCCCCGAGTTCGCCGCCATCATGCGCCGCTGGTTCCCGATGGCCCTGCATCTGATGGAGGGCTTGTTCTTCGGGATGCGCACCATGCAGACCCTCGTCAGCGAGCGGGAACGCCTGCTGGCCTTGGGTTCCCTGTCGGCCGGCCTGACGCACGAGCTGAACAACCCCGCCTCGGCCGCCGTGCGCGCCACCTCCGTGCTGCGCGGCCGGGTCGCCGGCATGCGCCACAAGCTCGCGATGATCGCCGACGGCCGCATCGACGCCACCGGCTTGCGTTCCCTCGTGGATCTGCAGGAGCAGGCGGTCAAGCGGGTCGCCGAGGCGCCCGACCTGACAGCCTTGCAGACAAGCGATGCCGAGGACACGCTCGGCGATTGGCTTGAGGAGCATGACATCTCCGGCGCGTGGGACATCGCCCCGACGCTCGTCGCCGGCGGCGCCGATCCACAATGGATGGACCAGGTCGCCGCGGCCGTGGGTGAGGACAAGCTCGAGTCGGCGATCCGCTGGATCACCTACACGCTGGACACAGAGCTGCTCATGAACGAGATCGAGGACTCCGTCGGGCGCATCTCGGGTCTGGTCGCCGCCGCCAAGCAGTACTCGCAGCTAGACCGCACCCCGTACCAGACCGTCGACGTACACGACCTGCTCAAGGCCACGCTTGTCATGCTCCAAGGCAAAATCCCCAAGGGGATCCAGGTCGTCACGGAGTTCGACCGGAGCATCCCGCCGATCCCCGCCTACGCCGCCGAGCTGAACCAGGTCTGGACCAACCTCATCGACAACGCGGTCGCGGCGATGGGCGAGTCCGGCACGCTGACCGTGCGCACCGGCCGCGAGGTCGACCGCATCTTCGTCGAGATTGCCGACACCGGCATGGGGATAGACCCGGCGATCCGGCCGCGCATCTTCGAACCCTTCTTCACCACCAAGCCCGTGGGCGAAGGAACGGGCCTGGGCTTGGACATCTCCTACCGCATCGTCGTCAACAAGCACCACGGCGACATCCGCGTGTCGTCGGAGCCCGGCGATACCCGATTCTGCGTCGTGCTCCCGATCAACCCCGACAATCAGTAGCCCGGGAACACCCTGCGGAGCAGATCGAGGTCGGCCAGACCGGTTGCGGTGACTCCGGTGGAGGTGTGGCGTGGCGCCAGGCGGCCGGCGATGAGGCGCAGCCAGGCTTCGGCGGGCAGGTCCAGCGTGCCGTCGGGATGCTCCGGCGCATCGGCGTCGAGGCTGATCCGATCGCCCAGGCGCACGGCGAAGACCGATGCCGGCTCCGTCGTGGTCACCTTGATGACCCCGTGCTTGCCCTCGATCCTGTCCGCCTTGCCGATCCAGGCCAGCAGGTCGCCAGTGCCCTCCAGGAGCGGGCCGGCGGCTTCCGGTGTCAGGACGGCGTTTTCGTCGAAGGTGACGCGCACGTCCCATGAGTGCAACGCCTGCTCGCTGAGGCGCAGCCGAGCCGCGGTGGCCACATCCACCGGGGCGGGCATGAAGCCCACGTCGATGCGGAGGTTCTGCCGGGTTTCCGCGTCCAGCGACTCGTAAAGCTCGATGAGCGCGGGGTTGGAGACAAGGAACCCGTCGGCCTGTTCCCTGCCGGACATGGCATCCCACCTTGCCCAGACGGACTTGTTGAAGTCACCGCCCGGATTCGGCCTACCGTCGAGCGCGGCCTGCACCGTGGCCCGCCCGATCTCTGCTCCGCTGCCAAGGTGGCTGAGCACCTGGGCGACGTCCCACTCGGCCGCGCCCGAGGTGCGCGCCAGGTCGTCATCGCTGAGCTTGGAGACCGACGCGGCGAGGCTGTCGTGGCCGCTGCGCAGGGCGGCGATGTTCGTATCGGCGTTGTTCATGGCACCTCCTTTAGGTGGCGTGTGCCGCATGTCACGTGGCCTGCCTCGCAAGGCCGAACACGTCGAGGATCCAGGCGTTGACGAACGCCTCCTCCTTCCATGCGTCGTACCGGCCGGACGGGCCGCCGTGCCCGGCGCCCATCTCGGTCTTGAGCAGGTAGTTGCCGCCGGGGGCGCCATGGCGCAGGCGGGCTATCCATTTGGCGGGTTCGCAGTAGCGCACCCGGGTGTCGTGCAGGCTTGTCACGGCCAGGATCGCCGGATAGTCCAATGTCGACACGTTCTCGTACGGCGAGTATCCCTTCATGTAGGCGTAGACCTCGGGCGACTCCAGCGGGTTGCCCCACTCCTCCCACTCGATGACCGTCAGCGGCAGCGACGGGTCGAGGATCGAGGTCAGCGGGTCGACGAACGGGACCTGCGCCACGATCCCCGCATACAGCGCCGGGGCGAAGTTGGCGACGGCACCCATGAGCAGGCCACCGGCGGACCCGCCGCGCGCCACCAGCTTGTCGCTCGACGTCCAGCCCGATTTGATCAGGTGCTCGGCGCAGGCGTTGAAATCGGTGAAGGTGTTGCGCTTGCGCAGCAGCTTGCCCTCCTCGTACCACCGCCGGCCAAGCTCGCCACCGCCGCGCACGTGCGCGACCGCGAACATGACGCCACGATTGAGCTGCGAGAGCCGAGCGATCGAAAACCACGGATCCATGCTCGTCTCGTACGACCCGTAGCCGTAGAGCACCATCGGGGCGTCGCGCGGAGTGTCCACATGGGACACCACCGAGATGGGCACCCGGGTGCCGTCGTCGGCCACGCCCCACAACCGGTGCTGCACATACCGGGTTTTGTCAAAAGGTACCCCGTCCGGCCCCGGCAAGACCGCCTTCTGCTTGCGCAGCAACAGTTCCCGGCTCGCCAGATCGTAGTCGTACACCGATTCCGGTGTCACAAAGGACGTGTACCCTAGCCGGATCTGAGCCGGCGCGTAGTCGGGGTTGGCACCCATCGCCACGGTGTACAACGGCTCCGGGAACGAGATGTCATAAGCGTCTGCGCCCGCCGGCATGACCCGCACGCCGGTCTGGCCATCGCGCCGGAAGCCGACCACCACCGCGTCGGCGAAGGCGTCGACCGACTCGAGCCGGGTGTCGTCGCGGTGCGCGATCAGCTCGTAAAACTGGCTCGTGTCGTCGACCGGCGTCCAGCCGAGCACGAAGTTGATGGCGTTTTCGTTGTGCAGGACCAGGAAGCGGTCGCCCTGATGATCGATGGAAAGCTCGATGCCCTGCCGCCGCCCGGCCCCGAAAACCGTGGGCTGCGACAGCGGCTCGTCGGCGGCGAAGTATCTGATCTCCGAGGTGACCTTGCTGTGGATGTCGATGAGGATGAACCTCTCCGACCGGCTCAGGTCCACGCCCACCCAGAAGCGCTCGTCATCCTCCTCATACACAAGCTCGTCGGATGCCGAGGCGCCCACGACATGGCGCCACACCCGGTTGGGGCGCCAGGCGTCGTCCACCGTGAGGTAGAAGATCGTCGAGTTGTCGGTCGCCCAGGCGCTGCCGTAGAACGTGTTGGCTATCTCGTCGGGCAGCAGCTCGCCCGTCGCCAAATCCTTGACCCGCAGCGTGAAGCGCTCGTCGCCGGTGATGTCCGTCGAGTAGGCAAGCATCCGATCGTTCGGGCTGACGTCGAAGGTACCCAAGGCAAAAAAATCGTGCCCCTCGGCAAGCTCGTTCTCGTCGAGCAGGATCTCCTCGCCCGGCAGTGGCTCGCCCCCCGCGGTCTGGGGCGGGTCGGTCTTGCCGGGATCGGCGGCCAGGCGGCAATGGATCGCATACTGCTTGCCCTCGACCGTGCGCGTGTAATACCAGTAACCACCCTTGCGCACCGGCACGGTCAGGTCGGTCTCCTGGGTGCGGGACTTGATCTCATCGAAAAGTGTGGATCGAAGCTCCGACAGATGCGATGTCACCTGTTCGGTGTACTCGTTTTCCGCCGTCAGGTATGCCCGTACCGCCGGGTCGTCCTTATTCTCAAGCCACGCATATTCGTCAATAAGTGTGTCACCGTGGTGGGTACGCACGAGCGGGACCCGTTGGGCGATCGGGGACTGGGCCATAGGCGTAACCATATCTTCCGCCGGTCGGGGCAAGGAGGTACTATCCAATTATCGAACAGGCGTTCGAACAGTCTGCCTGGGGGCGAAGTGTTGAGCACAAGCGACCTGCCGTCATGCCGTGAGGGCGGGCTGGCCGATCAACTCGACGGCACGGCCGTCCGCCTCGTCACGGCTCCTCGCGGCCTCGCCGAGCTGCGGCATGTGATGGAGCTGGCCGGCGAGCGCGGCCTCGTCGTGCTGCCTCGGGGCTCCGGCAGCAAGTTCTCATGGCTGGAGCTGCCGCCCGTCATCGACGTCCTTCTCGACATGCGGGCCTTCGCCAAGCGCGACTACGACCCCGAGACCGGCAGCGTCACCGTGGGCGCCGGCGTCCTGCTCGCCTCCGCCCAGGACGAGCTGGCCCGCGAGGGCCGGCGGCTGGGGCTTGACTCGCCCTCCAACCGTGCGACAGTCGGCGGCGTCGCCGTCACCGCCGAGATCGGCCCGCTGACCCACCACTTCGGGCAGCCCGCCGGCCAGGTCTGCGACGCGACGGTGGTCCTCCCCGACGGCACCGTCACCGGCCTCGCCGACCGCGCCACGCTGCTTGGCGGCTGCGTATTCGACCTGCGCTGGGCCTACCCGGGCTGGCCCAACCCGGCCAGTGTCGTGGCCGAGCTCGACCTGCTCACCCACCCCCTGCCCGACGCGCAGTGCTGGCTCACCCTGCCGGTCAGCCAGCCCGTCCACGTCACCGACGCGCGCAACGAGATCGTGACCTGCGACCCCGGGGTCGTCGCGATCGAGCTCGACGTGCCGGGCATGCGCCGCGGCGCGGTCGCCTCCACCGAGCGCTTCGCGACCGGCGCCCTGTCGGTCCTGATCGAAGGCCCCCGCGAGGAGGTGCTCGATCGCGCCCGCGCCCTGGTCCGCGCGCTCGACACACGGCCCATCCACGAGAGTGACGAGCCCCCGGTGTGGTGGGCGCGTTACCCGTTCCGCCTCGGCGAGGTGGCGGTGCGGCTACAGACCTTTGACGACGGCCTGCACCTGCTCTGCTATGCGCTGGCCGACGCGCTTGGCACGCCCGTGCCGGTGCGAGGCAGCGTCTGCGGCGGCGTCGGCTGGGCGGCCCTGCCCGGCGACCTGGCGCCGCTGCGCCTGATCAGCGTGCTGGAAGCGGTGCGCGAAGTGCTGCTGGCGCGTGGTGGCACCGCCGTGGTCCAGGCGGCCCCGCCGCACCTGCGCGAGGTCCTCGCACCCTACCGTCACCCCTGAGGGGAGACCGCCGACTGGATCAGGTAGACGACCTCTTCGGGCGGCGAGGTGGCGTCGACGATGATCACGTTCTCCTCCGGCTCGGGCTCCTCCAGCGTCTCGAACTGGCTGGCCGCCAGCTCAGCCGGGAAGAAGTGGCCCTTACGATCGGCGAGCCGTTCCTCGATGGTCTCCCGATCCACATCGAGAAAGATCAGCCGCACCCCCGGCCGGGACAGCTGCTCCCGATAGGACCTCTTGAGCGCGGAGCAGCTGACCACGCCGGACTCGCCGGCGGCGAGCCGCTCGTCGATCCAGGCGGAGATCGCCGCCAGCCACGGCTTCCGGTCCTCATCGGACAGAGGCATGCCCGCCTCCATCCTCAGCCGGTTGGCCTCCGGGTGGAAGTCGTCGGCGTCCGCATAGCGGACACCCATCCGCTCGGCAAGCATGCTCCCGATCGTGGTCTTCCCACTCCCCGCGACACCCGACACCACCACGACCATGCGCCAGAGGTTACCCCCGGGCTCAACTCGATGCCCCGACATTGGTCGGCAGCGCTCCGCCGCCAAGGAGTGCTGCCCCACTCTCGGCAAGAGCCGTCAGCGCGACCCGCTGCATCCACGGCCCGAACGAAAGCCGCGCCACGCCAAGCGCCTGCAACTCCTCCTGCGGCGGCATGCCCGGCATCCCCATCAGGCTCACCTTGCGCTGCCCGATCCCCTCGACGAGGCGCCCGATCGTCTGCACATCGATCACGCCGGGAACGAACACGCAAGCCGCACCGCTGTCCAGGAACGCGCGCCCGCGCCGGATCGCCTCGTCAGCATCCTGCGGCCCGCCAAGGAACTGATCCGTGCGGGCGTTGAGCACGAAATCCGGCCCGCCCGCCTTTACTGCCGCCTCGACGCGCGCCACGGCCTCCTCGAACGGGCCGTTGGCATCCTCGATGTTGGCGCCGACGATGCCGGCGTCGACTGCCCGGCGCACCGTCGTGGCCACGTCACCGTAGCCCGCCTCCAGATCGGCGGTGACCGGCAGATCCACATCGGCGGCGATCCGGGCCGCCATGTCGAGCATCAGATCCGCCGGGATCTTCTCGCCGTCCGGGTATCCAAAGGATGTCGCAATCGCGTAGCTGGCCGTCGCGATCGCCCTGCAACCGGGCAGCGCGGCCACGACCCTGGCGCTCGCCACATCCCACACGTTGACAAGAACCAGCAGCTCAGGCGCCTCATGCAGGGCCCGGAAGTCAGAAGCTTTACTCATAAGCCGGACCCTACCGGCAGGCACCGACAGGGTCCGGCGGATAACAGACTGCTATGCCACCTAGGTATGGGCGGCCGACGTCCCCGTCAGCGTTGTGCTGGCGATGTCGTTGGCCAGGATCGCCGTCTCCACCTGAGCCACCGTCGAGTTCAGATCGACGCCGGGCAACGTGGTGACGTTCATGGAGTAGAGCTTGAACTGATAGGTGTGGGTGGATCCACCCGGGCACGGGCCGAAGAACTGGTAGGTCTTTCCACCCGTACCGAAGGAGCGCTGCTTGGCCGGCGACTGGTTCGGTACGTTGAAGCCGAGCCCCAGGCCCTCGGGCAGTTGCAGGGTGGCGGGCGCGATGTCCCAGATCACCCAGTGCTTGCCGCCGTTGCTGGTGTCGATGAAGGTGATCGCGTAGCTCTTGGCGTTGTGCGCACCCGCGCCCCAGCTCAACGGCGGCGAGATGTCGTTGCCCGACACGCCGTCCTGCTGGCAGGTGTACCTGATGGGTATCGCCGCGTTATTGGCGAAGGCGGTGCTGGACAGCAGGAACGGTGCCCCGGCGAAATTGAGCCGGACGATCCGGTTGTCAAGGACCGTTGGCGTGCCGCCGTTCTTGTCGTTGTTGGTGGAGGTCAGCCAGAGGCCGCCATCGGGGGTCTTCACCACCGTGCGCAGCCGGCCCCACGTCCCGTTGAAGAACGCTCGTGGGGTGTCGGTCGTGCTACCGGTGATCTTCATGACCCACAGGCGCGCCCCGCGTACCGCCGCCATATAGATCCAATCGTTGACGATCTCCAGGCCGCTCGGCGAGGCCGAGGCGACGTCCCACTGGCGCACCGGGTCGATGAACCGGGTGTCGCTGCACGAACCCTCGCAGGTCGGCCAGCCGTAGTTGCCGCCGGAGCGGATCAGGTTGAGCTCGTCCCACGTGCTGTTGCCGAACTCGGAGGCCCACAGGCGGCCCTGCGAGTCCCACGCGATGCCCTGCACGTTACGGTGACCGTAGCTGTAAATCCTTGTGGCAAACGGGTTTCCGGCCGCAGGGGTGCCGTCGGGGTTGACCCGCAGGATCTTCCCGTTGAGCGAGCTGAGGTTCTGCGCGCGGGCGCTGCTCTGCGCGTCACCGGTGGTGATGTAGAGCAGGCCGTCCGGGCCGAACTTGATCCGCCCGCCGTTGTGGAAGGTGTTCTTGCTGATGCCGGTGACGATCGGCTCCCGCGGCCCGAGGGTGTTGTTCTCGTACCTGAACCGCGCGACCCGGTTGTCGGTGTCGGAGGTGTAGTAGATGTACACGTAGTGGTCGGTGTTGAAGGTCGGCGAGACGGCCAGGCCCAGCAGGCCGCCCTCACCGTTGGTCGTCCGCGCTTCGGTGACGACCCCGCGTACGGTCTTCTGCCCGGAGAGCGTCACCTGCACGATCTCGAAGCGGTCGCGCTCGGCGACCAGCGCCGTGCCATCGGGCAGGAAGCCGATGCCCCACGGCAGGTCCATCTGCGAGTTGAGCACCCGGTCGAGGACGGGGTCACCGCCGCCCGGGACGGTCGTCTTCACCGAGATCGGCGGGCTCTGCGCCGAGGCGTTGTTGTTGGCGTCGTAGGCAAGGACGGTGTAGCTGTAGGTCGTGTCCGGGGTGAGGCCGGTGTCGGTGGCGACAAGGTCGGGCACGTCGGCAAACTGGATGCCGTTGCGGAAGACCCTGTAGCCGGCCACGCCGATGTTGTCGGTCGAGGCGTTCCACGTCAGCGACACGCTGTTACCCGTGACCGTGGTCGAGCGCAGCCCTGTGGGCACGGTCGGCGGCTCGTTGTCGTTGCTCTCCGGCGTGGTGAAGTCGATCGGGTTGCTTCCTTGCGAGGGGTTCCCGGCCGCGTCGTAGGCGAGCACCGTGATGACGTAGCGCGTCAGTGGCGTCAGGTTGATCAGGCGGGTCGAGGTGATGTTGCCGCCGACCTCTTTCATCACGTTGCCGCCGTTGTAGATCTTGTAGCTGGCGACACCGACGTTGTCGGACGAGGGGTCCCAGGCGATGTCCGCGTCGAACGGCCTGGGCTCGCCGACGAGGCGCAGGTTGGTCGGGGCGGTCGGCGGCTCGGAGTCCGCGGGCACGTAGGCGCGCAGCCGGTCGAGGTTGGGGTTGCCATTGACGGTCGTCGCCGTCGCACGCACCTTGTTGGCGCCGACGATCAGCGACGCCGTGATCGACTTCTCCACCCAGGTGGTCCAGGCGCCGGTGCCGGGGAAGGACAGCGCGGGCGCGGCCGGTTGGCCGTTGACGGTGATGTCCGAGGGCCGGTCGATGGTCGTGCCGTTGGCGTACCGGAACGCCAGCTGGTAGTTGCCGGCGGTGGCGGCATTGACGGTCCACTCGACATAGCTGCCAACGACGTTGTCGCCGTTGACGAATCCGGTGCCGGTGAAGCCCACGTGGTTGGACTCGACCACGCCCTGCGAGATCAGGGCGTCCTCCGCCTGGTAGTCGGTGAAGTTCGGCGGCGGCGGCACCTCGAAGTCGACGAAGTCGAGGTTGGGGTTGCCGTTGGCCGTGGTGGAGGTGATCCGGATCTTCACAGCGCTGCCCGCCGGCACGGGGGCGGTCACGGTCTTGGTCACCCAGGTGGTCCAGGCGCCGGTCCCCGGGAAGGACGTGGCGGGACCGATTGCCGTGCCGTTGACGCTGATGGTCGCGGGCCGGTCGATGGTGGTCCCGTTGGCATACCGTATGGCGATCGTGGCGTCACCGGCGTTCGCCGCGTTCACGGTGAACTCGACGTAGCTGCCAATGACGTTGTCGCCGTTGACAAATCCGGTCCCCGAGAAACCGGCGTGATTGGACTCGACGAGGCCTTGGGAAATGGTGGCGTTCTCCGCCTCGTACCGGGTGGGAGCGGCGTTCGCGTTGCCCGGTGTCAGGAGCGAGACCACGAGTCCGGCAGCGGCCAGGACAGCCACTGTTCGAAGACGACTATGCATCAGTCACCCGCTTCGGTTAGTTAGTCAGTCTGACTTACCTGGCGCGGTGACCGCTACAACATCACTGAATATGCTGTCCTGTCAATCAGTCGTCCCAGATGCTGGAATCACGCGGGTGACCCAACAGCATCCCTGATCTTCGATCCCTCCTCGGCCTCTGTCGAGCGGGCACAGTGCGCGCAGCAGTAGAAGCGCCCCGACACCTCGACCCCGTGCCCTACGATCTTGCAACCGCAGTGCTGGCACGGGGGCGCAAGGCGATGGATCGCGCACTCGAAGGAGTCGAACGTGTGCCTCTCACCCGAATTGGTGCGCACCTCGAAGGTGAGCCAATAGTCGTTTCCACAGACCTCACAAGTTGCCATGTGGCGCCTTTACCCGTCCTATTCGGCATCCAACCAGGCTTTGAAGGCGTCGAAGGTGTAAGGCCGGCCCAGGAAGTCCTCGACCAGCTTCGCCGCCGGCGCCGAGCCTCCGGGTTCCAGAACCTTTTCGCGGTACCGCACCGCCGCCGGCCGGGCGAGCAACGCCGACGAGTCAAACGCGGTGAACATGTCCTTGGCGATCACCAGCGACCACATATACGTGTAATAGATGGCCGAATAGCCGTCGAGATGGCCGAAGGAAAGGTGCAGCCACGTGTCGTCGACATGCTTGAACGGCAGGTGCTTTCTCCGCGTCTCGATCTCCACCTCGGTCGGATCAAGATCGGACGGGTCACGCCGGTACAGCTCGAGGCTCAGATTGGCGTAGAACATCTGCCGCCGCACGAGCATGCCCTTGCCGAACTCCTCTGCCGCGCGCATCTGGGCAACCAATCCGGCAGGAAGGGCTTCACCGGTCTCGTAGTGCTTGGCGAATGTCGCCAATGTCGAGGCGTCGCGCACCCATTCCTCAAGCAGTTGCGAGGGCGCCTCGGCGAAATCCCACTCCGTGCGGATCCCCGAGATCCCCGCCCACCTTTGACGCCCGGCGAAGACGTGGTGCAGCAGGTGGCCGAACTCGTGGAAGAACGTGGTCACCTCGGTGTGCTGCATCAGCGCCGGCTCGGCACCCGGCCGCGGGAAATTGCACAGCAGCACGCACTCCGGGATGCGGCTGCCCGCCTTCCCGTTGGAGAGCCCGAACATGGCGGCGTGGCTGAACTTGTCCTGCCGCGGGTGCATGTCGAGGAAGATGCGGCCCAGCAGGCGCTCGCCGTCGAATACGTCGAAAACATCGACGTCCTCATGCCAGACCGGGATGTCGGGCCGTGCCTCAAAGCGCACCCCGAACAGTTCCGAACTGACCGTCATCAATCCCTCTTTGACCCGGTCGTACTCGAAAAAGGCGCGCATCGCCTGCGAGTCGAAGGCGAAACGCTCGGCGCGGACCCGATCCTCCAGATAGGCCGTGTCCCACTGAAAGACCTCGGTCGCCTCCGGCTCCTCGGCCTGCTTGCGCTCCAGAAGGGTCTGGTAATCGCGGCCCAGCCTGTCCTTGGCCGCCTCCGAGATGCGCTGGATGAAATCGTCCGCCGCCTGATCCGTGCCGATCATCTTGTCCTCGGTCACGTAGCGCGCCCACGATTCATAACCGAGCAGGGAGGCGAATTCCTTGCGCAAGGTCAGCATGCTTTTCAGGACTTCGATGTTTGAGGGGTACCCGCGGCGGTTGAACTCCCGCCAAAGAGCCTCGCGCGCACCCGGCTCACGGGCATAGACCATGAACGGAATGAAGTCCGAGTAGTCGGTCGTGACCCGGACCTTCCCGTCGTCGCCCACCGGGTGCCCGCGGACATAATCCTCGGGCAGGCCCGCCAGCGCCTCGGGGTCGAGCAGCACGACCCTGGTGTCGCCGTTGATGTTGCGCTGGAACGCCTGGCCCACCGAGACCAGCTCCTCGCGGATCTCCCGCAGCCGCGCCCGTGTCGCCTCGTCGCGGTCGACGCCCGCCCGCCGGAAGTCGCGCAGCACCTTGAACACCCAGTACCTGGTGGCATCGTCCGATCCGGACACGTCGACGCCCTCGAGCTTGGAGTACACCCGGGCATCGAGAGCGATCTCCGTCGCGATCTTCTCGAGCGCCTGCTCGGCGGCGTCGCTCGCGGCGCGCATCGGCGCCTCGGGATGGAATTGCGAGATCGACTTGGAGCGGCGGCGCGCGTCGTCGAGGTCGGCCATCAGCTCGTCGAACTCGTCGAGCAACCGCTCGCCTTCGGACTCGCTGTCGACGAAACGGTCTATGCCGGACCGGGTCGCCGCGATGACCTCCTCGGCGTAGGCGGTGAAGTGCTCGGGCGTGCTTGTGGCCAGCCCTGCGGGGATGGACTCGGCTGGGACGGACATCAAAACCTCCACGGGGCTAGCGCTTGCGGGCTTCCAGGCGCAGGGATTGCCACGAGCCATCGGCAGCCCACCCACCATCGACCGACAGGGTCGCGCCGTTGATGAAACCGCTGCGACTCTGATCGGCCAAGAATGCCACAGCCTGGGCCACGTCGTCAGGGACGGCGAACCGGCCCAGCGGCACATGGTCGACGATATCGGCATCGCCGTACGCGCCCTCGCCCTGCGACACGTCGTCCATGGGCGTCTTGACCCAGCCCGGGCAGATCGCGTTGACCCTCACCCCGCGGCCGCCCCACTCCACCGCCAGCGTCCTTGTCATCCCGATCAGGCCGTGCTTGCTGGCGTTGTACGCGGCGCGATCGGCCACGCCGAACAGGCCCGCCACCGAGGCGATGTTGATGATGGAGCCGCTTTCCGAGGCGAGCATCTGCCGGCCGAACGCCTGGCTGAGCAGGAACGGTCCGGTGAGATTGACGTCGATCACCTGCCGCCACAGCGCCGCCGGCGTCTCCTCGGCCGGGCTGATGCACGCGATGCCCGCGTTGTTGACCAGGACGTCGATGCGGCCGAAGCGATCCGACACCTCGCCGGCGAACGCGACGATATCGGTCTCGCTCGTGACGTCCCCCGTGAAGCGCAGCCACTCCTCGAATTTGTCTATGGGCTGACGATCAAAAAGCGCTAGCTGGTACCCATCAGAGGCAAGGACTTCGGCGATGCGCTCGCCGATTCCCTGGGCGGCGCCGGTGATGGCGGCGACTGGTGAGGTCATGGCGGCAACCTTAAAGTACGATCGCACATCGAACGAGTTTCACCTACCGGGGGAGGCAGAACGTGCGACGCAGGATTGTTCTCGGGATTTCGGCCGGTGGGGTGGCGGCCGCGTTGGCCGCGACACTGATCGCCTCAACCGGATCCGTGGCACCATCGGCGGTAAAGGGCGGCGGGTCGGGCATCGTCCTCGACGCGGCGCAGGAAACCCAAGCCGCGCAGCCAGCACAATCGACATCACCATCCGGCGCACCCGTTGGGAGGGAACGTCCGGCGGCATCCACTGCGGCGCCATCGCCTTCGGTGAGCACCGCCCTCGGCTCCATCACCTACCTGACGCAACGCTATGGCGTTTCGCAGACCGAAGCCGAGCGCCGCCTCGCATTGCAGCAGCAGTCCACCGCGGTCGCCGGCCTTCTGGCGCAAAGGTTTCCGGATGAGTTCGGCGGCCTGTGGCTCGACCAGTCGGCCGGCGTGCTCAAGGCCAACATGACCGACCCGGCCAAGCTCACCGGCGTGGTCGATCCGGCACAGGTCAAGGGCGTCAAGGCGATCCGGTCGCTTCGCCAGCTGGGCAGCGCGGCCGATGGCATCGCCGCCGCCGTTGGCCCGGACAACATCGCCACCGTCATTGACCCGGTGACCAACCAGGTCGTGGTGCGCACCGGCGCGCAACTGTCCATAAGCGACCCCCGCCTGACCGCCGCCGTCGCGGCGACCCAGGGAGCCGCGCGCATCGACACCACCACCGGCATGCAGCCGGCACAGCTCAAATGCAATCCGAACTACTGCTCGGGGCCGCCGATGCTGGGCATGAGGCTCGACATCCCGCGGGTTGACACCACGGTCGGCGGCTGCTCGGTCGGGATGCCGCTGCGCTCCGCCGTGTCTGGAGCCCTATATGTCCTGACCGCGGGGCACTGCGTGCTCGGCACTACTCACGCCCACCGGGACCTTACGTGGCACCAGTACCTCGGGCCGAGGTACCCGGTGAGCATTGAGGACACCAACGCCCTCCTCGCCGAGAACAACCCCAGCCTCGGCCACGACTACGCCATCATGCCGTTCCAGGACGCCTCCGCCCGAGCGAGATGGCTCGGCCTCGGCGAGGGCGAGGCGGAAAGCAGGACCTACTTCACCGGCCAGGGCCCCCTGCGCATCACCGGGTTCACGCCGCTCGCCTCGATCCAGGTCGGCTGGGTCGTGTGCGCCCGCGGCTCCGGCTACACCCCGAAGCCCGGCGAGCCGATCGTCGACTCGGGCGCGGGCGCCGGTTACGTTCCCGGCACCCACTGCGGTGAGATCACCGGCAAGTCCGACACCATCACCGTGCGCATCTGCGCCCGCAGGGGCGACAGCGGCGGGCCGCTGTTCACCGAGGCCGACGGCAAGGTGCTGGGCATCCTGTCCGGCGGCGACCCCCGCAGCGGGCCTTGCGTGCCCGGCGACACCGAGACCAACTTCTACGCTCCGATCTCGAGGATCCTCGACCGGGTTAACTCACGTACTGGTACGGATTACAGGTTCGAGCTCGCCCTGTCGGCCGGACTGCCCATCCCGCCGGCCACCGAAGGCCGGTGACCGGCGGGTAGCGGAGCCCTGCCCCCTGCTTAGTGGGCTCCGGCGCCCGTGAGGGCGCGGACCTCCATCTCGGCGTACTTGTGCTCGTCGGCGCGCTCCCTGGAAAGGATCGTGCCCAGCCAGCCGGCGAGGAAGCCGACCGGGATGGAGATGATGCCCGGGTTGGACAGCGGGAACCACGACCAGTCGCTCTTGGGGAACATCGCGGTCGGGCTGCCCGACACCACCGGTGAGAAGAACACCAGCAGCACGGCGGTACCGATGCCGGCGTAGATCGCCCACACCGCGCCCTGGGTCGTGAAACGCTTCCAGAACAGGCTGTAGAGGATCGCCGGGAGGTTACCGGAGGCGGCCACCGCAAACGCAAGGGCCACAAGGAAAGCGACGTTGAGGTCCTTGGCCCAGATGCCCAGCAGGATCGAGATGGCGCCGATGATCAGGGCGGCGAACCGGGCAGTCACCACCTCCTGCCGGTCGGTGGCGTTGCCCTTCTTCACCACGTTCGCGTAGAAGTCGTGCGCGATCGAGGACGAGGAGGCCAGCGTCAGCCCGGCGACGACGGCGAGGATGGTCGCGAACGCCACCGCCGCGATCACCGCAAGGAACATGCTGCCGCCGAAATCACCCCCGAAGAACCGCTTGCCCAGCGCCTCGGCCAGCTGCGGCGCGGCCGTGTTGCCGCCCGGGTGCTGTGCCCGGATCGCCTGCCCGCCGACCAGTGCCGCCGCGCCGAACCCGAGGGCCAGCGTGAACAGGTAGAAGGTGCCGATGATTCCGATCGCCCAGAGCACGCTGCGCCGTGCGGTCTTCGCGGTCGGCACCGTGTAGAAGCGGATCAGGATGTGCGGCAGGCCGGCGGTACCCAGCACCAGCGCGATGCCGAGAGAGAGCAGGTCAATCTTGTTGTAGAACGTCTGCAGCGCGTTGCCTGGGACCTCCTTGCCGTAGACAGTGCCCGGCTTGAGGAAGGCCTCGCCCTTGCCGCTCTTGGCCGCCGCGTCGCCGAGCAGGTCGGAGAGGTTGAACTTGAACGCGGCCAGCACCAGCACGGTCATCAGGGCCGCGCCGACCATGAGCATGAACGCCTTGACGATCTGGACGTAGGTCGTGCCCTTCATCCCGCCGACCACGACGTAGATGATCATGAGGGCACCGATGAAGACGATCGTCGCGACCTTCGCCGTGTTGGCGTCCATGCCAAGGAACGTCACGCCCGGCTTGATCCCCAGCAGCAGCGCGACAAGCGCACCCGCACCCACCATCTGCGCCAGCAGATAGAAGATCGAGACCGTCACCGTCGACACGGCCGCCGCCGTGCGCACCGGAACCTGGCGCATCCTGAAGGCGAGGACATCGGCCATCGTGTACCGGCCCGCGTTACGCAACAGCTCGGCGACCAGCAACAAGGCCACCAGCCAGGCCACAAGGAATCCGATCGAGTAAAGGAACCCGTCGTAACCGTTGAGGGCGATGATGCCCGCGATGCCCAGGAAGCTCGCCGCCGACATGTAGTCGCCGCCGATCGCCATGCCGTTCTGGAAACCGGAGAACGAACGGCCGCCCGCGTAGTAATCGGTCGCGTTGCGCGTCTGCCGGCTCGCCCAGATCGTGATCGCCAGCGTGGCGGCCACGAACAGGAGGAAGAGGATGATCGTGAGCGTACGGGTACTCACTTCGTCACCCCCTGCTTGACCTTCGGCGCTCCGTTCTCCACGTACTCCCGGATCCGCTCGGCCATCGGGTCAAGCGTGCGCGAGGAGAAACGCTCGTAGAGCCACGCGATGAGGAAGGTGGTCACGAACTGCAGCAGCCCGAAGATCAGTGCCACGTTTATGTGCCCGAACAGCTTGATGCTCATGAAGTCTCGGGCATAGGCGGACAGAACAACGTACAGCGCGTACCAAATGAAGAAAGCGGCCGTCATCGGGAAGATGAACCCGCGTAATGCCTTGCGGAGACCGACAAACTCTGGTGACCCCTGCGTTTCGACGTACGGATCGGGAGCCATTATTTGATCACCACCTCATGTCTGGAATGTGACCGGGAGGTTAGGGGCGCCTCCTCCGGCCCTCATAGGGGTGATCCGGGCGACCGCCCGTTACTGCGCCGAGCGGTTCCCCTGGTGCGCCCAGTGGCCCACGTCACACCGCTCATCGGAGCTGCCTACCTTAGTAAGTTGCTGCCTGGCGCGGGCGGGCTCGCTCATCCGTGAGTCACTGGCGCGGCTGCTGCCCGATCGGAGCTGGCCCGACACGAACGCGGTGGGTGGGTGGTGGAATCGACAGAACAACCCCGAGGTCGATTTGGTCGGCGCCGACCAGGAGCCTGCCCCCCGACGGTACATTTTGTGGGATCGATCAAGTGGTTCGACAACCAGGGCTTCGCCGCCAAGGACTACGAGAAGCTCTTGCGCGATACCAAATTTGTGCCGGGCGCAGAGGACGATGTCCCGTTGGTCGTGGTGTCGCGCTCCGGAGTCGACAAGGAACTGCCTCTGGCCTCGGTCTGGAGTCCGGACGATCTGTTGGCCGCATGGTCATAGTTCGGTCATAGGCGCAGGGTGTCGGGGGCGTGGAGGCGGAGCATGGTGGTGGAGACGGTCGGGGGCAGGCGGTGGCGGGTGGCTAGCGAGACCACGACCATGACGGTGAAGGCGAGCGGGACGGTCCAGGCTGCCGGCTGTCCAATCAGGACGGTGGCCCAGCCGGGCGCGTCGAAGCCGGCGACGGTCAGCAGCACGGCGGAGATGGCGGCGCCGCCACCGGCGAGGATCCCGGCGGCCGCGCCCACGTCGGTCAGGCCGCGCCACCAGATGCCCAGCACGAGCAGCGGGCAGAAGCTTGACGCGGCGACGGCGAAGGCCATGCCGACCACCTGAGAGACATCGAGGCCGGAGACGCTGGCCGACAGGAGCATCGGCACCGCACCGGCGACGATCGCGGACAGGCGGAAGTCGCGCACGGAGCCGCGGCCGAGCACATCGGTGGACAGCACCCCGGCGACGCTGGTGAGCAGGCCGGATGAGGACGACAGGAAGGCGGCGAAGGCACCCGCCGCGACGAGCGCACCGAGCAGCTGGCCCAGCACGCCGTTGCCCAGGACGGCCCCGGGTAGCAGCAGCACCACGGCGTCGGTCTTGCCCGTCATCAGCAGCTGCGGAGTGTAGATGCGGCCGAGCACGCCGTAAAGCGTCGGAAACAGGTAGAAGGTGCCCACCAAGGCCAGCACGACAAGCGTGGTACGGCGGGCAGCCGAGCCATCCGGGTTGGTGTAGAAGCGGACCAGCACGTGTGGAAGGCCCATGGTGCCCAGAAACGTTGCCAGGATTAGGGAGTACGTCGCGAACAGCCCTTGCCCGCCCGGAACCAGCCAGGCGATCCCGTCGTTTCGCCGCACGGCGTCCACGCGCGGCACCGGATCGCCCCGCTCGAAGTGCAGCTCCCGCCCGGCCGGGACCGTCACCCCGTCAAGCTGTACCGGGTGCTGGATGACAACGGTGGTATCGTGCGGGAAGACGGGATCGCTGATCTGTGCCCGCTCGCTTGACTGCCAGGCCATCAGCAGAAACATCACCGGCACGGCCAGGGCGGTGAGCTTCAGCCAGTACTGGAACGCCTGCACGAAGGTGATCGACCGCATGCCGCCCAGCGCCACGCTCGCCGTCACGAGCACGCCCACCAGCAGCACACCCCACAGGTACGACCCGCCCGTGACGGTGTTGAGGGTCAGGCCGGCGCCCTGCATCTGCGGCACGAGATACAGCCAGCCGATGAAGACCACGAACGCGGTGGCGAGCTTGCGCAGGCGGCGGGAGCGCAGCCGCAGCTCGCAGAAGTCGGGGAGGGTGAACGCGCCGGAGCGGCGCAGCGGGGCCGCCACGAACAGCAGCAGCGCCAGATAGCCGGCCGCGAAGCCTACCGGGTACCAGAGAACGTCCACCCCGAATTTCAGAACCAACCCGGCGACGCCCAAAAAGCTTGCCGCCGAAAGGTATTCACCGCCGATCGCGGCCGCGTTCCAGGTGGGGCTGACGCTGCGCGAGGCGACAAGGAAGTCGGAAGTCGTGCGCGCGAGCCGCAGCCCGTAGGCGCCGATGGCTACGGTGGCGAGCGTGACGACGATGATGGCGGGGACGGTGTAGGGGCTAGGAATCACGGCGCACCAATGCCGTGAAGTCGCGTTCGTTCTGCTCGGCCAGCTTGACGTAGGCATACCCGACAAGGAACAGGAACGGATAGGCCAGCACGCCGAGCAGCAGCCAGGGCAGGCTGATGCCCCACAGCGTGGTCCGGCCGATGGGCGGCGCGATGGAGAACAGCAGCGGCAGCCCGCCCAGCCCGACACCGACCACGATGGACAGGCGCAGGGCGAGTGCCAGCTGCGCCCGGATCAGCCCGCGCAACAGGGCATCGCCCACCTTGGTCTGCTCGGCCAGGTCCTGGGTGGCGCTGCGCTGCCCGGCGATCTCGCGCAGGACGATCCTCTGCCGCGCCATCAACGGCTCCAATCCTGCTTGGCGGCTCGCACCAGCCGATCCTTAAGGTCGCGGGTGTGGCGCCGGGAGACGGGCAGCTCCGTGCCGTCCAATACCACGACATATCCGGAATTGGCCATGCGCAACTCGTCTATCAGCCGGATCTGCACGAGGTAGGAACGGTGTATCCGCACGAACCCCGAATCGGACCAGCGTTCCGCAAGGGTGGCGAGCGGCACGCGTACCAGATGAGAACCCTCGGAAGTATGCAACCGGGCGTAATCCCCTTGCGCCTCAACCCATCGCACCGATGATCGGGGCAGCATCCGCGTGGTGCCGGCCAGCTCCACGGGGATTACCTCATCATCCTGGATGGAGTCTGCCTTGGCGGGCGGACCAGGCAGGGTGAGCGCCGCGATGACCCGCCGGATCGCTTCGGCCAGCCGCGAGGCCTGCACCGGCTTGCGCACGTAGTCCAGAGCGCCCAGGTCATAGGCGTCCGCCGCGGCGTCGTCGTAGGCGGTGACGAAGACGATCACGGGCGGCCGGGCGAAGCGGCGAAGCACGCGCGCCAGCTCCATGCCGTCGAGGCCGGGCATGCGGATGTCGAGGAAGACCGCATCAACGTCGTTATCGCGCAAGGCGCGCAGGGCCTCAGTCGCGTCGCCCGCGGTGGTCACCCTGGACACCCGGGGGTCGGCGCGCAGCAGGTACGCCAGCTCGTCCAGGGCCGGCAGCTCGTCGTCGACGGCGAGGATCCGCAGGAACGTCATGATGCCCGCGCCGAAAGATGGAATTTGGGTACTCGCATGCTCACCTTCGTTCCCTCCCCCGGCGCGGTTTCCACCACCAAGCCGAATTCGTCGCCGAAGACGGCACGCAACCGGTCATCCACATTGGACAGCCCGACGTGCTGGCCATCCTTTTCGCTCGTGTCAGTGAACACCGACGGCTCCATCCCGACGCCGTCGTCCTCGACGATGATGTGGCACTCCGCCCCCGCGTCCCGGGCCAGGATGCTGACCATGCCGACCCCCGGTTTGCGCGAAAGCCCATGCCGCACGGCGTTTTCCACCAGTGGTTGCACGCACAGGAACGGCAGCACGACCGGGAGCACCTCCGGCGCCACCTGCAGCTTGACCCGCAACCGCTCGCCGAAGCGCGCCCTTTCCAGCGTCAGGTAGCGATCGATCGACCTCAGCTCCTCGGCCAGCGTCGTGAACTCGCCGTGCGAGCGGAATGAGTACCGCGTGAACTCGGCGAACTCGAGGATGAGTTCCCGCGCCCGGTCGGGATCTGTGCGCACGAACGAGGCGATCGCCCCTAACGCGTTGTAGATGAAGTGCGGGCTGATCTGGGCGCGCAGGGCGCGCAGCTCGGCCTGGGCCAGCCGCGACCGCGACGAGTCGAGCTCGTGCAGCGCGAGCTGGGTGCTGACCCAGCGCGCGGTCTCCAGCGTCGCCTGCACGAGGCCGGGCGCGGGCGCATGGTTGGCGATCGCCACCAGTGCCGCGTCCTCGCCGATCAGCGGGGCGATCACCGCTCCGCGCACGTCGCAGTCGAGGCGGTCGCAGGCGAGCGCCTCGACGGTGGAGCGCTGGGCCTGGATCGCCCGGTTGGCGGCGGCGATCAGCTGCTCGTCGTGGTGGTCGCCCTTGCCGTCCAGTGCCAGCACCTCGCTCGCCGTCACCAGCGCGAGCCCGTCCGCCTCGACCAGGGCGCGCAGATGCTTGGCGGCCTTGGCGGCGGTCGTGGCGTCGAGCCCGGCGCGCAGGGGCTCGGCGGCAAGGGCGGCGGTGTGCAGCACCTCGTAGGTGGCGCGCTGCCCGGGGGTGGCGATGCCACGCTGCCTTCTGGTCACGGCGATCACCGCGGCGGCCAGCGCGGCCACGAGGGCGAGCGCAGCCAGAACCGAGGGCATGGCGCGAATACTGCCATGCTTTCGGCACTTGGAACACCGGCGGCCTCGCCGACGTCCGTGGCCGGCGCCGGTGCTTGCCCGCCTCGTCACGATCACCGGATGCGTCGGGATCACCTTGGCCACCATCGACCTGTTGACGCCTGCCTGGCTTGCCACTGTGACGGGGCGTTCGAGGCCGCAGGCATCGCGACGCTCATCCACGCCGGGGTGGAGTCGGGGCAGCGGGCAACGATCCTGTCGGTTCAATCGTTGGCATTGCAGGCGGCGGGTGCGCTGGGGGTCAATGTCCTATCACGAGTGTCGGAGCTGACGGCGCCTGCGGTGGCTTTCATCGTCGTCGCCGCACTGATTTCCACATCCACTCTGGCGCTTCGTGCAATAGGACAAATGCCGATAAGATAGGCTATACGCCATGAAACTCGTGTTCATTCGCAAAACCGTCGTTTCGGGCGAGACCAACTGCCCCTCGCTGTATCGCACCGATCGGGACACCTTCCTGGTGCAGGGCTGGCGGGTCGAGGACCCCGAGATGCTTGCCCAGCTTGACATCCCGCCGCACGAGACCGTCGTCGAGGTTCCAATCGACGTTCTCGCCGAGATCGGCGCCGCGCACGGCAGCAAGGCCAGCGCCGCGTAGAGGTCGCGCGCAGCATCACCATCTCCGCGCGGTGATGGATCACCTCGCGGTCAGCGGGCACTCGACGTCATGGTCGTGAGCCGGTGATCGCCGATGATCCACTCCGCGCCCAGCAGGCATCCGGTTGGCCAGGTGCTGGGCGGCAAGCAGGCCAACGGGGCACCGCTAGTCATCGTCGCTCTTGCGCCGGCGGCGGCGCCGAGGCCGCACGAACGCCGGCATCGCCATGATGCTGTCGTAGTAGCGGCGGCGGTAGTAGTACTTGCGGCGCGGCCCCGCGATCGCATACATGACAGTCGTCGTCACTCCAAAAGCGACATACACCCCGAGCACGACGATGCCGCCCGCGTCCTTGATGCTCAGGATCCCGCCCTCGCCGGCGATCGGCAGCACCAGCAGCGCCAGCACCGCCCAGGTGATCATGCCCCAGACCAGGCCCACCCCGATCGCCGGGACGATCTGCCCGGTGATGAAGCGGCCGAGCACGGTCCCGAAGACCGCCCCTGCGGCACCGGCCACGCACAGCAGCATCACCAGCGCGGTCGACACCGTCTCATCGCCGACGAGCTGGCCGTACGGCTTGATGAAATCCTTGTCCTGGAAGAAACCCACGGGCCACAGGGCCACGGCGAGCAGCACGCCACCGACGACACCGCCGACCACACCGGCGCCCATGCGGCTGAAGAAGTTGACCCGGGGAACGTACTCGTCACTGACTGTCATGGTGTTGAGCTCCGGAGGGGTAGAGGAGTTCGGCTGGCGCACCCTATAACGCCCGCGCAACAATCCGGTGCAGCGACACACTTTGGGTACCACGCGACTTGCCACACACCGCTACCCTTACGGGCGATGATCTTCGTAGATTCCTCGGGCCGCAGGCGCCGCGCGGTTGCCCTGCTCGGCGTCGGTGTCGGGCTGCTGATGGCGGCCGGTCTGGTCGCGCTGTCGGTGATGGCCTTCACCGACCATCCGGTGCGGCAGGCACCGTGGCCCCAGTCCGTCGGCGACGCACGCTAGGCCGATGCGACGGCACGCGGCGCGGCCGGATCCGCGCGCACACTGGCTGCTGCTCCTGCTTGGGATGTCGCTTCTGGTGGGATTGCTGGCGCTTGACGGGTACCCCCGGAAAGAAATTGAAATAGAGCAACCACAATGGCATCAGGGCGCCGACGAGAGCATCACCGGTAGCGGGCCGGTGATCCGCTTCGAGCAGGGGAGGGCCCGCAGCGTGCACACGCTGCCCGGCACGGTCGCGCTGACCTTCGACAGCGGACCGGATCCGGATTGGACACCGAAAGTCCTTGACCGCCTGCGCGAGCGCGGCGTCAAGGGCACGTTCTTCCTGGTCGGGGCGAGAGTCAATCGGCACCCGGAGCTGGTGCGGCGCATCCTGGACGAGGGCCACGAGGTCGGCGTCCAGTCGTTTAGCGACGTCGATCTGTGGGCGCAGCCCGAGTGGCTTCGGGCGCTTGAGATCCGGCTGGGCGCCAACGCCATCGCGGGCGTCACCGGCCGGCAGACGGCGCTGTTCCGTCCGCCGTTCCTCGGGGAGCCCGAGGATCTGACCACCGTGCAGGCGCGGGTGCTGCGGGAGGCGGGCGATGCCGGTTACCTGACAGTTCTGTCCAATATAGAGGGCGTTGCCACCGTCAGGGATCTGTCCGAGTTGGACCTTGCCATTGTGGAAGGCAAGCGCTACACCACGGTGACGGAGGCGATCGGTGCCGCGAGCGCGGTTAGCAAGGCGCCCAACGAGATGCGCGTGAGCGGTGTGATGCTGCGCGTGGCGCAGGCCGTGGCGGCGATCACGGCGGCGGGTGTGACCATCATGCTGGCGATCGCGCTGTCGCTGGCGCAGTCGGCCGTCACCGCCTTGGGCGGCAACAGGTTACGCTGGTACAGGCTGAACCGCAGCGGATCGGCCGCCGAACTTATAGTGCAACGATGAGACGGGTAATCGTGCTGGCGGCCGCGATCGTGGTCGCCCTGGCGTTCGTGGTCTGGCCCTTCTCGCGCGAGGTCTCGAACATCCACATTGGAGGATTGCCACCGCTCACCATGGCCGACATGCGCCCCCACCTGGAGGCGTTCGAGCGCATCGCCCGCGAAAACGAGGGTGACCGTGGCCACGGCACCGTCGCCTACTCCAAATCCGTGGAATATGTGGCCGAAAAGCTTGCCGCCTCCGGCTTCCGGCTAACCCGGCAGGAGTTCGGCTGGCAGCGCGAGTACAGCGTCAACCTCATAGCCGACTGGCCCGGCGGCGACGAGAACGACGTCCTCATGATCGGCGCCCACCTCGACAGCGTCGCCGCCGGACCCGGCATCAACGACAACGGCAGCGGCAGCGCCGCCATCCTCGCCCTAGCCCTCGCCGTCGCCGCCAAACACCACCGGCCCGCCCGCCACCTCCGCTTCGCGTGGTGGGGCACGGAGGAGCTGGGCCTCATCGGCTCCAAGCATTACGTTCGCACCCTGACGCCTTCGGCGGCCGGGGCGATCAAGGGGTACCTCAACGTCGACATGATCGCCTCGCCCAACGGCGGCCACTTCATCTACGACAGCGACGACTCCAAGCGAGCCGGGCAAGGCCCCGGTGCCCCCGGCTCAGAACTCATCGAGCAGGCGCTGGCCGTCTACTTCACGTCCATGAAGGTCCCGACATACGAGGTCGACTTCGACGGCCGCTCCGACTACGCGCCCTTCTTGATGGCCAACATCCCGGTCGGTGGCCTCCTGACCGGGACCAGGGAGATCAAGCCGCAGTCCATGGCGGACATGTGGGGCGGCAAGGCCGGCGAGCCCTTCGATCCGTGCTATCACAAGGCCTGCGACACCAACGCCAACATCAACGAGACGATCTACGTGCGCAACGCCAACGCCGCCGCCTACGCCTTCTGGACCCTCTCGTCCCGGTGACGACGCAGGAGGCGGCGGCGGCGCTTGAAGTGCGACGGCCTCACCCCTCCTCGGTCAGGACCTTGCGCAGCGTCGCGGCGAAGGCGTCGGGGTCGCCCTTCATGCCGTACTCGCCGCCCAGGAAACCGCCGTGGTGGCTGGGGAAGGTGACGGGCTCGGTGCCGAGCCGCTCGGCGACGGCCACGCCGCCGCGGTAGGCCATCTCGCCCTCGGACTCGACGCCGACGGCTAAAACGATGCGTGTCGATGCCGACCGCAGCGCTCCGAAGTCGTGCTCGTAGTGCGTGCACGTGATGATGTTCTGCCCGACCAGCGGGTCGTTGCGGGACCCGTCGTCCTCGGTTGGCAGCCCGAAGTTGGCCGGGTCGGGCGCGGGCCGGTCGGCTAAGTCGGCCGGCACCGGGCCTTTCAGGCTGACGAGTGTGATGAACTTCGCCATCGCCGGGCCGAGGCCGGCCCGCTGGTAGGTCCGGTGGATGTCCACCGAGGCCGCCAGGGCCTGCTCGCGGTCAGGCAGCACCTGGGCGGCGGGAGGCTCATGCGCCACGAGCATGCGCACCTGCTCCGGATGCTGGGCCACCAGGGCCAGCGCGTTGACGGCACCGCCGCTGCTGGCGAAGATGTCCACCGGCCCGCGGCCGACCTCGGTGATCACCCGGTGCAGGTCGTCGGCGTGCTCATCGGGCGTTGTCTCGGCGGCGCCGTCGGTGCGCCGGCTCCGCCCGACCCCGCGCGGGTCGTAGGTGATCACGGTGCGGTCGCGGAAGTGCTCGGCCAGGCTGGTGAACCCTTCGGCGCCCATGGGCGATCCGATCAGCAGTAGGGTCGGCGCGCCACCAGTGCCCGGCTCGGCCTCCCGCACGTCGTAGTGCAGGACGGCGCCGGGTGCGTCAAGGGTGTGTGTCTTCGGCTCGGTCATGTGTTGCCCCCTTCTCTGGAAGTCCTACCACTTGGACCGGCGGGGGCGCCGAAAATCATCGGCGAACGGCTTACGGTGTCGGGTGGGCTGTTGAAGGTCCGCGCCCTCATGACCAAACAGAACAAGACCAGGCGAAACACCTGGTCTTTGAAGTGGCCAGGGGCGGGGTCGAACCGCCGACCTTCCGATTTTCAGGCCGCTAGTGCGCTTGTCAGCTGATGCCGACTGCTGGTCAACAGCCCGCGCCGTCGCAGGTCACGCCGTGTCCGCGTTGTCGCTGGTTGCCACCTAGATCCATCTGCTGCCAACGCGTGCGTGAGCAATCCGTGAGCAGTGCGCACCGCGCCAGGCGACGCGTCGCGTGCCGGCATCCCCGTCTTAGGAGAGCCCGAGAGCCGTAGCGGCTGCTCTTCTAGCTGGTAAATGATCTCACGAAGCGCGGGTCGGATGTCGTCTGTTGACATCTGTTTGGCAATCTTCGCGGGCGCTCCTGATGACGGATCGCTGATGGCTATGCCTCATGATCCTATCAACGGATATCGCTAGATCTGCCCTCGACCAGCTCCCCGGACCAGCCGATGAAGGAGATGGCCCCGCCCCCGACAGAAGGCATGAGCGGCCCGCATACGGGCGTTGCGCTGGTCTCGGGTCACCCAACCCCCCACGCATCAGTGCGGAGGCATCTCCCCTGGCGACCCGTCAGCTGCCGCGCGGGGACAATCAGGCTGGCCGCAAGGTCGGCCGCCCTCTGGCCAGGAGTCTGGTCGAAGGCCAGACCCGCCTTCCCTGGCCGCGTGAGGGGTCGAGTGAGGCCGCGTGCGACGGCTCGGCATGTCCCCGACAGGAGCGTGTCCCGGGGACATTTCCTGGTAGACGCCTATCAAGGGTGAGCGCGTCCCCGGGGACACGGGCGTAGGTGGCGCCTCGCGCAGCTGCGTCGTGGGCACGAACCGGGCAAGAAGCCATCCGGCGGTGCCGGGCCTGATGGCCGCCTAAACGTGAGCAGACCTATACAAAGACACCAACCATGCACAGATCATGGCTCAGCGTGGCTCTCAGCGGGATTTCGTAGCGTTCACTCGCCTCCGGTTACAGGATCGACCACGGGGCATCATCTCCCCACCGCAGCTGCGCCACCCGACGTCGGACCTCGTCCGCCCCGCGCGAGCCCGGCGCAGATTTGCGTGCGTTTGGCTGAGCGTGCCTCGCAGCGGGGGTTTCGGTGCGGCGTCCACTCCCACAAAGCAAGGCCTTGGCAGCGACCAGCCAGGCCACGAGATCGGCCGCCCCCAGTAACGAGTCTGGCCGAAGGCCAGACCACCTTCTTGCCTTGCCGCGCAACGCGCCCGAGCATCAGTTTGGAAGCCCGCCAGCGACTGGAACGAATGTCCTAAAATGCCTGCTCACAACCTACCCGCTCATGACCGTTCGTGCCCGTTCAGGGCATGCAGAGGAACCGGTTAATGGCCCGCTAATGGCCCATGGCGTGGCCAGAAGGTCGGCTCGGTAAGTACACCGGCATCCGCAGGGGGCTACGGTATGTCCGATTTGGAGTTACGCTACCGATCGTGAGACGAGTACCGGTTCTGCTGATTGCTGGTGCCCTTTTGTGCCTCGCGCAGGTGGTTACCGGTGCCTCGCTGGTAGATGAAGTTGCGCAAGATCGCGCCTATTGCGACTGGGACGCACCTGGTTTCGGATGGGTCGTGCTTTGGACGGGCCTCCCGGCTGTAGCCGCAATCTGCCTTGCCGCTTCGGCTGGGCTCCTGCCTCGTGGAGCAGTCGCCACCAGCCGGATCTTCCTGTACGCAGCCGCGATCCTCGTCCTCATCCGATCGTGCTTCGGCTCGAGCCTTGTCCTGATGCTCATTCATATGCCAAGTGATGGCTGCGAAGGAGACGGCGGCTATATCGCGCCTGATGGCGTCATCCTGGGAGCGGCTCGGCCCGTGATCGAGTTCGCCGCGATCGTCGGCACACTTCTGATCCTGATCGCCGCAGCAGCGACGCGCCGTAAATGGAGCAGTGACTAGGGTTGAATACAGCCCGATGACGTGGCACAACCGCAGGTGCGCCTCTAGATGCGAACTAGCCGCATCAAGGTCAACGATGGCTATTTGCGAGGTCAATGCGCCAGATGGGCACGTCAGCACCCGCCGTTGGCCAGACCTGTTGCTGTACTTTGCTGCTGTACTTTCTCGTGCCTGGTCAGAGCAGTAGCTTTGGGCCACATGTGTTGTCAACGGACACCCGGGGATGCTGCTCCCGAAGTGTTACGAGTCGTGCAGTCGAGCTGGGCGTTGTCCGCGTAGACCGACCAGTGGAACCCGAAACCCGAGCCGGCGTCAGGCGGCGGGCGGTGCCGTGCGGCGCGCGAGGAATCCTTGCACGGTGGCCGCGAAGGCGGCAGGATCGTCCACCCAGGGGAAGTGCCCGGCTCGCGGCAGTACCACCACTTCGGCATTGTGGAGAAGGGCCGCCAGCTCGCGGACGGCCTCGCACGTTGGCCAGATATCGTACTCACCGGCCACCAGCAGCACCGGCACCGTCAGTGCCGCGAGCCGCTTCGGCAGTGTGGGATCCGGGTCGAAGCCGGCGTAGAACCCGTCCGTGGCTGGCTGGGCGAATTGAGCGGGCTCGGCGGCCGCCTGCGCCTGGGCCGCGGCGTTCCACCGCCCATACAGCAGCGGTGCTGACAGCCAGCGATACCGCTCTAGCTCCTGCGGCGATGCGGGCTCGGCGTGCAGGGCGGCGACCGCGTCGGTGTACCACGGCTCGTGCACCCGTCGGGCCAGCACCTCGTCGACGCCAAGGTCGGACTGCATACCGACGACACGCAGAGACGGATCAACCAGCACGAGATGATCGAGCCGGTGCGGATGCTCGGCCGCGTACAACAGGCAGATCCCGCCACTGGCCGAATGTCCAAAAAGGTCCATCCGGTCCAGCCCGAGGTTGCCACGCAGCGCCTCGACGTCCTGGACGAGCCGGTCGACCCGGTACGTCGTGGGATCCTCCGGGGCCGGCGACGCGCCCGTGCCGCGGTTGTCCAGCAGGATCAACGTCCGGTGATCGCTGAGACCGCCCAACTCGCCGAGGTACTCGACGTCCTGGCCTGGACCTCCAGGGATGCACACCAGGGGCGGCCCGGAGCCGACCACTCGATAAGCCAGCTCCGTGCCGTCCCAGGAGCGAAAGCGCCGCATGCGACCGAGTCTGTCACGGATCTGCGGCCTAGACCAAGCTCGCTCTGGCCATGGCAGCGACGACGCGGCCGCACGCGAGCCGACCCCGCAATGAAGCGTTCACCCTCGACGTCTTGGTGCATTAGGGCTTCGCCGGGTTGGCTCGGTACACCCGACATGTCAAGGATTGGTCGACGCTGGAACGCGTAGGAGTCATGGTCGCTGTGTGGCTGTGGCTCCCGTTTTTGTTGCTCTCCAACCACTTAGCGTTCCCAGCGACGTCCGCAACAACAAAACGTCACCACCGCCCGCGACGAGCAGCGAGGGGAACGCTTGCCATCCCGCCGCCGCCGACCCGCCCTGCTGGGAAGCGGGCCTGCCCCGGGGTGGGCAAGGTGGAGCACCCCACTGTCTGACCGACCTTGACCACCTCGGGGCAGGTCTGCTTGGCTACGCCCGGGTCGACGATGGCGGGATGGTTCCCGCTAGAGTTACCACCCACTTACCGCAAGGGCGCGTTGTTTCCCTCTTGCCGGCCTGCTGTCCGCGCGATCCCCCGCCGGAGGCCATCCTTGAGGCACTTGAGCACCGTCACGGTGCTGCTGCCGTCTCCTCTGAAGGTTCTGCACTGCATGGCGGGTGCGGGCGCCGGGGGCTTGCCCTGGCCGCGTAGGCGAAGCCGAAGCGGGCCAGCGGGCGCGAAGCGACCCCCGAGCGCCACGGTGCGCCGCGTCAGCGGCGCCTTGATAACCCATGAGGCTAATTCGGCAATCAAAATGATTGTGGGCTGAATCCGCCGCGAGTCCCGGGGATATGGCTGCCGCCCGCAGCTTCACTGGCGGCGGGCCAGTTGCGGTCACGCGGCCAGCTTCTCCTCGAACGCCTCGCGTGCGAGCTGACTCAGCGTCTTTCCCTCGGCCGCTGCGCGGGCGCGTGCCTTGTCCAGCAGCCGGGTTGGCACGCGGAACTGCACCCGCGGCGCGTCGCCGCCCTCCTCGTCGTCGATCGACGGTCGGCCCCGCCGGATCGCCGTCACCGCCGCCTCGGCGTACGCGTCGGTGACCCGCTCACCCCGGCTGTCGCGGATTTCCTCCGCCTCCAGATCCACATCCGGTCCGAGGTCGGCCGTGCGAACCGACCCGTCCGGGAAGCGGACCTCTACCTTCTTGCGGCTCATGTGCTCCCCCTCAGCGCCGTGGGCATCACATGGATGACCAGCAGCAGGTCAGGCAAGACCAGAGCGATAACTTCCAGTTCAAGCCCTCTATCGTCCGGCCCGGTCCACACGAGCTGATCGTCACCCCGATCGCCAGCACCAGGGATCAACTCCGGTGTGACCGTGCCCATTACGTGCAGGGCATGTGCGCGTCCGATCTTGTGCTTCCGCGATCCTCGTGTGAACCTGACCTGCACACCGACAATTCTGTCATACAAAAATGCCCTGTGGAACCAGCTGCAAGGCAGGCCGAGCAATCGGCTACGGCACAATGGGTCGCGTGACGACGGAGCCCGACCCCTTGGCGGAATGGTGGAGCACTGCTGATGTGGCCGCCTTCCTGGAAATCCAGGTCGCAACGGTCAGCGCGTACAGGCTGCGCGGACAGATGCCGCCACCCGACATGACCGTGCGGCGCACCCAGATGTGGCGACCCGCCACGATCATCGATTGGCACAGGTCGCGGCCCGGTGTCGGCGGACGCAAACCTCAGTCGGAGGAAGCGCCGGCCCGCGCGGCTGACACGCGTTGGGTGGTCCACGGCACCCGGAACCTCTACACAAGTGAGTGGATCCGGCTAGACATGGCCGACATCGAGCTACCGGATGGCCAGCGTTACGAGCATCACACGGTGTGGATGCCGCCAGCGGCGATGACGGCCCTGCTCAACGACGCGGGTACGGACGTGCTCTTGCTTTGGCGTCACCGGTTCGTCCCGGACCTCTGGAACTGGGAACTGCCAGGTGGCCTCATCGACGCTGGAGAGGACCCAGCGGCCACGGCGGCCCGCGAGATCGAGGAGGAGACTGGCCTTCGGCCGAGGTCGCTTGAGCATCTGGTGACGTTCGAACCGATGATCGGCATGGTGAAGTGCCCGCATCACGTGTACCTCGGCCGTGGCGCTGAGAAGGTCGGCGAGCCGACCGAGAAGACCGAGATGGAACGTATGCAGTGGGTTCCGCTGGCCGAGGTTCCCGACCTGATTCGGAGTGGCGAGGTGCTCAACTCGGGTTCACTGGTGGCGCTTCTTCACGTGCTTGCGCTCAGTGGACCGGCTGCCTCCCACTAGCCAACAGCGCACGAAGTCGGCGTTTCTGCCTCTCCGAGGCGGTCTGCACCGCCAATTCGAGAGCGGCCCGCGCTTGCTCGTGGGCCGCTTCGTGTTCCCCGCGCATGGAATGAGCGAGCGCCAGGTCAGTCCGGAGCCCGGCTGCTGCTCGCGTGAAGCTCGGATCAAGGCGCGAGAGCGCGTCGGAAAGGTCATCCACCGCTTCCGCAGCACCGAGCCGGGCGAGGCAGTGACCCCGCCACCGGCCGAGGTGTACGGCATCCAGGACGACGAATGGGAGATCGGGGTCGGTGCTGTCTTCGGGTAGCAGCCGTTGAGCCTCGTCAAGCGCCTTGCGTGCCGCCACGTCATCGCCGGTCGCTGCAAGGGACTCAGCCTCGGCTGCCAAGAGCCACGACATCAGCAGCGCCGGGACCTTCCCCGCAGCGGTCTCTCGTGCGTAGCGCGTGAGCTGAACCGCTTCGGCGAGTCGCTGACGGTCTAGGAGCGCGTACCCCTGCTGTGCGGTCACGTGGGCAAGGATGCTCGCGTTCGCGGACTCACGGGCCGCGTTCTTCGCAGTCTCGTGGTGTTGCCATGCCTTGGCTGGGTCCCCGAGGTCCAACGCCTGCCAGCCAGCCAGCGCCGCCGCCTCTGCCGCAGCTGCGGCGAGTGGTGCACGCTGGCCGCCGGGCAATGTGTAGGCGAGCAGATCGCCGATCTGCCCAAGGTGCAGCTCGGTCTGCGTGAGCAACCGCATCGCTCCGAGACGCCGGTCAAGGAGCCGCAGACTCTGCGTTTGTCCCTCCAGAAGCTCGATTAGACCGACGTCTACCTGTGCGGACACCTGAAGACGAGCGTCCAATTCGGACGGCTCCGGTATTGCCGCTTCGTCACCGTCTCCCGCCGTGCCGCTACCGAACGTCACGCCGAAGACCGAGCTAAGTAGCTCGGCGTAGAGCGGAGACAGGCCCCGCCGACCGGCGTTCCACTCGCGCACCATTCGGCGCAAGCTGTCGTCTCCCGGCAGCCGCTCGCCACGCTCCCGAGCCACCTTGTGCAACTCGAATATGAGACGGGCGCGCGTCCAGCCACGCGCCTCACAGAGTGCGCCGATTTCCGTCGCGTGCATGGTTCCTCTCCCGATCGATCACCATGCACGAACAGACGCTCCGTTGGCAAGCGTTGAAGTCCTCCCGAGTCCCCCCGAGTCCTCTGTCAACGGGCGTCAAACAGCGAGAAGCTGAGATCACTGAGCAACACCGGTTGATGACCGAACACCAACGGATATCGACCATTGCAATCTACAAACAAAGTTTGTACGATACCCCAAGAGAAAGGCCCCGGAGGGCTGCCATCCCGCCGAGGCCGACATCCAAGCCCCGCCCAGAGCAAGGGAGACAAAGATGCACGTCAAGAGTAGCTCCACGCTGCCCAAAAACAGCCCTTCGGTCGCTGATCTGTCCGAGCTGTCAACGCCGGAGTTGGTCGGGTTGGCGCAGGCCGGTGAGTTGGAGGCGTTCGATCCGCTGTATCGGCGGTACGCCGGTGAGGTTTTGGCCTATGCCAGGGGCCGGCTGCGGGTCTTCTACGACCAGAGGGTCGGGGCCGATGAGGTAGCGGCACGAACCTGGGCCGCCGCGCTGGAAGCGATCGGCCGTTACCAGCCACGAGCTGACGGAGACCCGTTTCGGGCCTGGCTGTTTCGGATCGCCCGCTACGAAAGCCGCCGGTTTCTGGACAAGACCTACGTCGAACTCCCCGCAGGGGGAACCTGCGACGAAGACACCCAGGTGTGGCTTGACCGGCCCACACAAGCCCTCGCTACGGAACCGGCCAGCAACAACCGCGACAACCATGCCGATAAGGGCAAGACACGCATGGCGGCCCAACTGCGTGAAGCGATCGGCACCTTGACGGCCGATCAGCAGACGCTGGTGCGGATGCGGCTGGACGGGATGGACCTGTGCGACATCGCACGGGCCACCGGCAGGTCCTACCGGCGGGTGTGCCAGCTGTGGGACTACGCGCAGGCCAGCCTGCGCTCCCGGCTACACAACGACCAGGAGTTGTTCGCCGACCGGGTGGCGGTACGTCGGGCGGTGATGGCGCTATCGCCGACGCAGCAGCAGGTGGCACTGCTACGGCTGGACGGGATGCGCGAGTGCGACGTGGTACAGGCCACCGGACTGAGCAAGAAGGCCGTATGCAACGCGTGGAGCAACGCCCGCAACAACTTGCGCCGCCACCTGACCGGCACCGTGAACCCGAAACGGTCCACCCCCACCCAGGTCGACTGTGACCGGTTGCGTCAGGTAGCGGCCAGCATGCCCGCACCGCAGCGGCAGGTGGTGCTGCTGCGGCTGGACGGGATGCGTCAAGGCGACGTGGTCCGCGCCACCGGCCAGTCCCTGGCGCAGGTACGCAGCGCCTGGCGCCGCGCCCGCGCCGCGGGCGCCCGCCAAGGGCTGGCCGTCGCCTAAACCCCGGCCAAGCAACCCCACCGGCCGACCCGGACCGCTATCCGATTCCAGGTCGGTCAGGCCAGGAAGACCCGACAGAAGGCGGCCTTGTGCCGCGCGCTCAAGGGCTGCCTGTGTCCGCCCGTTTCTTGAGAACTGAATGGGGCTCGTCGCCTCCCTCGAAAAAGGCGGCCACGCACGGCACAGGACCCTGCACACCCTCACACCTCCAACGCCACAGTCAGGCGTCGCGTTGCGTTGCGTTCGACATTGTACGCGAGGCCTGCGCCGTGGCGACAAAACTCCGGACATCCGGGTCCGGTTTTGACGACAGCCGGACCGACACGATGCCGCCATCGCGCCGCCACCCCGGGTCCGGGTTTTGGTGGCAACCGTGCCGACAGGACACGCCGGTCCTGACGGCGGTGCACGGACACCCAGGCCGGGTTTTGACGACAACCGTGCCGGCAGGATGCCGCCAACATGCCGGATACCTGTCCGTGTCGATGATGCGGACAAACCGCAGCTCACAACAGCTGCGATGTCCGGCGCCGGTGGCCGTCTGTAGCGGACATCGTGACGACAAAACCTCTGAATGTTTCAGCTTCTGGATAGGACATCACCTTGACATACGACACTTCCCCTCCTCCCACGCGGGCGGTGCGGTTGACGCCAGCCTCGGCGGTCAAGATGCGCCCGGTCCGCTGGATCTGGACCGACCGCATCCCCGCCGGGGCCATTACCGTCATCCCCGGACGCGAAGGCATCGGCAAATCACTGATGCTGGCGTGGCTTGCCGGGCGGATCACGACCGGACAGCTTCCCGGCATCCACTTCGGACAGCCACGTCCGGTCATCTACGCCGCCACCGAAGACTCGTGGGCACACACCATCGCCCCCCGCCTGTACGCCGCCGGCGCCGACCTGGACCTGGTCTACCGCGTGGACATCGAACACGACGGTCTGATCGACCAGCTCACGTTGCCGCGTGACTGCGCCAGCCTTGTCATCGAGATCGAACGCCTCGGCGTGGCCATGCTCGCCGCCGACCCGCTGCTCTCGCTCATCCACGCCGGGATCGACACCCACCGCGACCG
>Ga0075421_100000329_pt1 | contig 47748 bp, 34 predicted proteins | sample SoiMetdeltSBSDD5_FD_75292 | JGI IMG/M metagenome (GOLD analysis project Ga0075421, IMG submission 75292) | Bulk soil microbial communities from a Populus tree surrounding site in Tennessee, USA - Soil MetaG P. deltoides SBSDD5 | ecosystem: Environmental > Terrestrial > Soil > Tree plantation... | reverse complement strand
CGCGTCTCGATGTGAATGTCCGAGGCGCGGCGCTGGATGGCGTTGAACACGATCGAGTCGACGAGCTTGATGATCGGCGACGAGTCCTGCGCCGTGATCGAGTCGATCGTCAGCGTCTCTTCGCCTTCCTCGTTCTCCGCCACGAGCTGCATGCGGAAGCCTTCCGTGGCTTCGTCGAGGACGCGCTGCGTCGACTCCGACTTCTGCAGCTTGTCGCGGATGCTCGCCGGCGACGCGACCTTGACCTTCAGCGGCGCGCCGAGGAGGAGCTCCAGCTCGTCGAGCTTGAGCACGTCCGTCGGATCGCCCACGACGACGACGATGTGTCCGTCCTCGCGGTGCTCCGGCAGGAACTGATAGCGGATCATCAGGTCCAGCGGGATGTCTTTGAAGAGCTGGTGGTCGCCCTGGAAATGCTCGAGGTCGACGTAGGGAAAGCCGTACTGCTCCGCCAGGCGGCGGGCCCGTGAGGCCTCCCCGGTCGGGTCGGCGTTCTTGTAGAGCGTGCGATTCGGATCAGCGACCATAGAAAAAACTACATTCCCACCTGTGACAAGCGGAAGAGCGGAAGATAAAAGGCGTACAGGAGAACGGCGATGACCCCGCCCATGAAGACGAGGATCAGGGGCTCGATCGCCGCGACCAGACGCGTGAGCCTGGATTCGATTTCCTCGTCGTAGAACTCGCTCACATTGGTGAGCATTTCCGTGAGCGCGCCGGTCGATTCGCCGACCTTGATCATCTCGACGGCGAGGTCACTGACGACCTTGGTATTGTCCAGCGAGCGCCACAGCGGCTCGCCCTCGCGCACGTTCTGCACGATTCCCGAGATCTTCGTGGAGACGAGCGCATTCGTGACCGATTGCGAGGCGATCTCGATGGCGGGCACCATCGGCGTGCCGCCGGACAGCAGCGTGCCGAGGGACTGCGTGAACTGCATGATCGCGAAACGATGCAGGACGCCGCCCACGAGTGGAATGCGCAATTTCATGCGGTCCCACGTCAAACGGCCTCGCGTCTTCACCCATCGATTGATGAGGAACACCGCGAAGACGGCGAGGATCAAGGCCAGCAGGAGGTTCTCACGCAGGAAGGTGGCGATGTTGATCATGACCTGCGTGAACCACGGCAGCTCCTGTCCGAAGCCCTCGAAGAACTCGGCGAACTTCGGGATGACGTAGGTCATCATCACGGCGATCATGGCCGCCGAGAGCAGGACGAGAATGGCCGGATAGACCAGCGCGCCGACGACCCGCTTGCGCAGATTGACGATGAGCTTCTGATAACGGAGGAAGCGCTTGATCACGCCCTCGAGATCGCCGGAGCGCTCGCCGGCGCGCAACGAGGTCGAGTAGATGGGCGGGAAGAGATCGCCGTGCGCGGCGAAGGCGTCGGAAAGCGCGATGCCGTTGGTGAGCTTCTCGCGGATCTCGGCAAGGACTTCCCGGAAGCGCGTGTTCTTCTGCCGCTCGAGCAGGATGTCGAACGACTGGATGATCGGCAGGCCGGCGCGGACGAGCGCGAGCAATTCCTGGTTGAAGAGGAGGAATTGCTCGGTGCTGACGGCGCGGCCGAAGCGCGGAATGAGCTCGCGCAGACGGAATGAACCGCGGCGTCCGCCGAAGACGTGCATTCCCTGGCGGCGCATCTCTTCCTGCGCGGCGCGCAGCGAGGCCGCGACCACCGGCCGCTCGACGACGTCGCCCTCGGGCGTTCCTACTCTGAGGATGAATTCGGGCATTGCGAAAGCGTTTCCTTGCCTCGACTTGGACGGACCGTTGACAGGAACGTTACGGTCGAGGCGGCGCGTGATAACGGAAGGCCGGCGCGGTTTAGTCCGCGCGCGTGAGGGTCTCGAGAACCTCGGCCAGCGTGCCGCGCACATTGATGGCGTCGCCGTTGACGAGCTTGAGCGTGGTGCCGATGCCTCCGCGCCCGGAATCGAACTCTTGGGCTTGCACGACGTGCTCCGGATCGACGGCCACGGCGGTCCCGACACCGATGAGCTGGAAGTGTACGAATCGCTTCATGGAGGGGAAGTGTACTTTGTCATCCCGAGCGTGAGTCGAGGGACCTGTGCGGGCGGGGCGCGAAACACGTGCCATGCCGCTCCGCCCGCCCGGGTCCCTCGATCACGCTCGGGACGACAGGGACCCCTATCCTTTAATCTTCCGCTTGAGCCGGGTCCACACGCTCGGTTGCTCCTTCGCCGGTTGATATGAATGCAGCGACTGCGCTTCTCCCGGGGGCCACATCGAGCTGACCGAACCTTCGCGGTAGAACGTCGCCGTCAAACTGCGGCGGGAAATGTGGGAGTCACGCTGCCGTTGCGATGATCGTTCTCATCGCCGCCGCTTTTCGAACAACTCCTGCCGTCCTTTCATCCGCGTGTATCCGGCGTATTTGACCTTCACCCACTCGGTGGTGACCTCATAAGGATCGCTTCGCCGCTTCGCCACGATGCCTTCGAGGTCGAGCTCCGCGGCGGCGGCAAAGAGGGCAGGATCGTTCATGTGCTCGACGTAAGCGACCGGGGTCTGCTCGAGGAGTTTCTTCAGGGCTCGTTTTCTCCTCCACAACGGTTGCGCGCGGAGATCGCGGCCGTCGAGCCAGAGGAGATCGAACGCGGCATATGCGGGCGCGCCGCGCCGAAAGAACAGGGCATTGAAATCGGGACGTGCCTCGGTCATGACGATAATCTCGCCGTCCATGATCGCGCTCTCCAGCGGCATCACGCGCGCGATCGCGTTCGCGAGATCCTGAAACCGCGGCATCGGCTTCCCCGTTTTCGAGATGAAGGAACCGTGGCCGTTCTGCAGAGAAAGCACTCCCCGGAAGCCATCCAGCTTCAGCTCATAGAGCCACGCCGCACCGAGCGGCACGGTCGTGCGCCGGACGGGGCGGATCGGCTCGATCTTCGGAAGTGGCCTGCGTCTCACGTTCCGGTCGTACCAACGACAAAGATAATGCCTCGCACGCGTGCATGGTGCGTGGGGGAAGCGTTACCATGATCGCGAAGGAGGTTCTCCATGGCTAAAGGCAACAACGCCCGGAAGAAAGAGACGAAGAAACCGAAGAAGGACAAAAAGTAGCGGTGTCTTCACCTCGGCGGCCGCCGACCCGCGGCGGCCGCGAGCCGATCCATCACCGCGCCATCGCCTGCTAGACTCCCCGCCACCTTGCGACCTCGCTTCCTCGCCGCGCTTCTTTTCGGGGCGATCCTCATCGGTGGGTTCAAGCCGCTTTATCTCCGCGCGCTTTTCGGCGATGCGAGGGGCGACGTCAATCGTCCCGATCGCCGCACGCCCGACTATCCCGCGTTTCTCCAGGAAGTCGCGCGGCACACGAGACGCGGACAGTCCATCGCCATCGTTGCTCCGATGCGGTACTGGCATTCGGGGTATTCGTATGCGTATTACCGCGCGACCTACTTCCTCGTCGGACGACGCGTCATCCCGATCGTCGATCCCGATGATTCACTTCATCCCGAGCGGCTGAAGGAAACGGATCTCATCGCGGTCTGGAACATGCCGGACATCGTCGGACCTGAAGTGCTCTGGCGCGGGCACGGCGGCGTGCTTTTGCGGGGGACGCGTTGATCGCAGTGCTGGTCACAGCAACGCAGATTCTGATCGCGGGGATGGCCGCGGCGCGGTGGCTCGACCCGACGATCACCCCTCGCCGTCTCCTCGGCACGGCCTGGCTCCTCGGCAGCGGCATCTGCGCGTTCATCCTGCTCGCGTTGTCACTCATGGGGATCGTCTGGACGCCGATGTCCTTCACGCTGGCGTTCTGCGTCACGGTCATCGCGCTGTGGGTCCGCTGCCCCGCCAACCCTACGACTGCGCTCAGGGCAGGCTGCCAACCGCCAACCGCCAACCGGCGCAGCATCGCCGCGCTCGCGATCGATCTCTGCACGCTCCTTCTGATCGTCGGTCACGGCGCATACGCGCTGATGGTCCGCGGCGCCGAATGGGATTTCTGGGCCATCTGGGGATTGAAGGCGCGCGTGTTTCTGGCGCACGGCGGAATCGACTGGTCGTTCCTCGAGAATCCGCACCACGCGTACTCCCATCCAGACTACCCGCTGCTGCTCCCTCTGAATTACGTGCAAGTCGTGTTGCAACAGGGCGAGTGGAGCGATCGCTTTCTAGGTCTGATGACGACGTTTTTCGGAGCGGCGCTGCTGCTGATTCTTCGCGATTTGTTCGAGGAAGAGCTTCGCCGCCCGCTGGCGGCGGCATTGGCGACGTTCGCGGTCGCGTCGATGGCGTTTGCCACGGTCGGCATGGCCGATGCTCCGATGATCGCGTTCGGCACGGCGGCACTCCTCACCATCCGAAGAGGATCGCTTCCCCTCGGCAGCGTGCTCCTTGGACTGGCGGCGTTCACGAAGAACGAGGGCCTCGCGTTGATGGTCGCCGCGGCGGTGGCGCTGTGGGCTCATCGCCGCTCCGCTGCTTTTCGTCTCTGGCCCGCGGCGGCGATCGCAGCACCGTGGCTCATCATTCGCGCCGTTCACGCGCTTCCGACCGACGTCGTGTCGGGGAACCTCGTCGGGCGCGCATTGCGCAGCTTCGCGCGGATCCCGGAGCTCGCCCGCGTGCTCGCCGACCATCCACCCAGGGAGCCGCTGTTCTGGATCGCGATCGCCGCGGCGCTGGTCGTTTACGCGCGCCAGCTCCAGCGGGAACGATTCGTCCTCGTCGCCGTCGTTCTGCAGTTGACGTTCTATCTCGGCGTGTATCTGGTCACGCCGTACGACATCGAATGGCACGTCGCGTCGTCGTGGCTGCGGCTGTTGCAGCACGTGGCGATTCCGTTCGCGTTCGTGGCTCTCGCGTTCACGGCGAAGGCGGCTGTGTCGTCTGACGCCGATGTCGCTCGAAGCGCCGCGTGAGAGCGCCGGCGGAACGCTTTGCGCGGTATCCTTCTCGCTGCGCGCTCACCGCCGGCGTGCGAAAGGGGAGGGCGATGGCCGTCAAAGAAGCTGCCGTTCGGGACCTGGAGAAAATCCAACTGAGTCTCGTTCGGCTCCACGCTCTTCTGGCGCAGGAGCCCATGTCGATCACGGACCGCCACCGCGTCGACACTTACTTCGATGCGTTTGCGTCGGATCTGGTCGGACTCGAAGAATTTCTGCGCGGAATGCGGACCGTGATGCCTGAGTAGTCCCTCACCCCCGCGTGGGAGTGAGGGACCGCCAGATCATTGAATCTGCGTCGAGGTGACGAGCACTCGGGGGAAGGGGATGGACGCCGGCGGCCAGCACTCCTTGGTCAGGCACTCGTCGAACCAGATCTCCTGCGTGCCCTTCGGATCGACGCTGCCCTGAACGACGACGGACCCGTAATAGGCGGCATTTCCGGTGGAAGTGTAATTGCCTTCGTTATAGAGGACACCGGCCACACCGATGGCGGCGCCGCCGGCACCGTCTGCGATGAACACAAGTCCGCCGCGTTTGTCATAGGCGTTCGTCGTGCACTGCTCCTGGCCGGTTGCGGTCGAGACGGCGGTCTTGGTGCAAGTGACCGGCAGGGAGGTGGGATCCTTCTCGTCCGTGAGTTTCTTCGGATAGGACGAAACGTCCGCGTTCCAATCCTCCCACTGCGCCTGGACGCCGGTCTTCGCGTTTTGGTAGTCGATGTTCAGGTAGGGCTCGAACGGCTCCGAGCATTCGCACGTGGGCATGGAAATGTTGTTGCCCACCTTGCAGCCCGGATAGTAGGCGATGGGAAGCCAGAATGTCTTCGTGGCATTTTCACTTTCGCGCCAGACTGTGCGCTGCGCCATGCAGACGTCGAAAATTTTGTTCTTCACGCCGAGGCCATTGCTCCAATCCAGATCCTGGTAATCCCACACGCCGTTGTAGCCCTTGTCGTACACAGGCGCGCCGGCGGCGTCCGTGGTGAACTCGCCCTTGACGTAAGGGCCCGACGAGACTTCGTTGACTTTCCGGTAGCCGATGTCGCGGATGGGCTCCCCGGGCTGGTTGTACCAGCCGTCCACCCCTTTGCAGCCGGTGGTCTTGATCTCATCGTAGTTCATGTAAACGACGCCCGCGGCGCCACACGGATCGGCACCGCCCGTCACCAGCGTGCCGGCTCCGTTCTGGGGGTTGAGGTTGTTTTCGCTGTCGAAGAACAGAAATCCCTTCTTTGCCGCGATCCACGCTTCGAAGTCCTGCGTGGTCACGCCGTCGGTGAAGTTGCCGCTGCCTTTGTGCTCGAGGTAGTACACGCCGGGCTGACCGCGGCCGGAGATGGCGGCCGACTTCCAGAAGTCGTAGTCGAACTTCGGGATGTTCACTTCCTTGTACAGAGGGCGGTCGTTGAAAGTCTGATACTGGAAGTAGTGCGAACGATTCGCACCGCCGGTGGCGAAGTTTCCGGCGATGGTCATGTCGGCGTCGGTCAGCGACGCATAGTCGTACCCGTGCGGCACGTCGAGAGGACCCAGGCCGTAGTCCTTGCCGTCCACGCGTCCGCGCGTGCGAACGTGGAACCACGGATCCTCGACCGGCCGCTGGAGCATCTCATACAGCCAGGTGTGCTCTTTGTAGCCTGCGGGGCTGCTGACGTTCTGAATCGGATAGATGGAGGGCTTGCGTTCCTTCCACGTCACGCCGCCATCGATGACTGGGTTCGTGTTCCATGCCGGCTCAGACCCGCCGGTTGGGCCGGTCGACGCAATGGCAACGTACTCGCGCAATTTCGCGGTGGCGGCATTCGTTGGCCGTACCGTGTCGCCGAGCATGTACGTGGCGTTCGCTCGATACGTCGTGGCAGCCTTCCATTCCGTCGAAGAATCGAGCCCGTATTCGAAGTACGCGTAATCATAAGCGTCGAAGTGGGGGAGAGCCGTCCACTCGCGTTTGACGTACGTGAGGCCGTCGTTTTCGGACTCGACCGAGCCCCAGTGCACCTCGTACGCGCCGTTTGTAAAGATGCCGCCGCCGGCCTGAATGGCGCCGCCGGGACCGGGCAGCGGGAACGGCGCGACGACGATGCGACAGATGGACTGGGCGACGGACGTTCCCTGCTGATTGAACTTCTCTGCCGTTACCGCGACCGTGGCGATGCCATAACGCTGACCGCCGACCCAGAAGCCGTTGACCAGAGCGCCGTTGACGATGGGCGGAGCATAAATGCGGATCGCCGTGACGCGGCCGGCGTCGGTGTTGAAGAACAGGTTCTCGTTGAATTCCTTGATGACCTTGCTCGATTCGGCGTTCGCTTTGTCGACGATGACGATGTCGGCATTCTGTTCGTCGCCGTAGAACATGTTCGGCTCTTTGGGACCGAAGGGGAGGTCGCAGAGCAGTTCGCTGCCCGTAAGGGGCTTGTAAAAACCCTTGTAGGAAGCGACGGTACGCTCGGTCTTGTAAGCCTCTTGGTTCAGAGGGAGCAGACCCCTGGCGTTCATCGTGTCAGGGTCCTGAAACCACTGCACGATGGCCTTCGCCCCCGCCTCGGCCAGCCCGGCGGCCTGGGTCTTGTTGCGCTCATTGACGGAAATGGCGTTCTCGGTTTCGGAGATGGCTACGAAACTGAGACCGAGGAGGGAGAGCCCGACCATGACCATCAACGAAACGAGCAGCGCCGAGCCTCGTGAGCTCTGCCGGCGGCGGCGTTTATGGAATCGCGGGTGAGGTTTACGCATGTCTCTTCCTCTCGTCGTCATTTGGCGCGGCATGACAGCGTGACCGTGCCCGAGGTGGGCGTCCTGTAATTGACCCAGACGGCGCCGACATGGGTCTCGTCGACGGCCGGCGGGTTGTTGAACGTACTGGTGAACAGCATGTTCGCCGTGTAGCTGCTGGTGCCGGTGATGATGTTGTCCGATATCGGCGCCGTGAACGTCTCCGTGCCGCCGTTCGTGGCCGTGCTGACGCCGAGGGTTGCACTGCTCGGAAGTTCCAGCTTCGCCCAGTCGAGCTTGTTCTGATTGGTCCAGACGATCGAGAACGTCTGCAGGTCGAGAGCCTCCGTGGAATCGTTGGTGATCTTCACCGCCACCGCGAGGCTGTTGAGGAACGAGGCCGCCGCGGTCACGCTGCAGCGCGTGATCTGAAGCAGGCAGTTGTGGACGGCTGTCCCGGTCGACGGAACGGTGTAACGCACCGTCACGGCCGAGACTTTGTGGCCGTACGCGATCGCGCTGCCGGTCAGGTTCATCCGGATCTGGTACGAGTTGTTGGGGGCGATGGTCTTGTCCGAGGCGCCGGGGGTGAACGCCACCGTGCGCGCGACCGCGGCCGAGCCGGTGGCGGTATGGTTCGCGCCACTGGGCAGAGTGATGGAGTTCCAGGCCATTCCGGTCTGAGCATCCCAGGTGATGTCGATGCCGGTGATGGTAATGGTCTCCGACGACGTGCTGAGCATGTTGATGTTGAGTGCGGTGCCCGTCGTGGGATGGTTGACGACCGTGCCGGTCAGGAGGCACGACGGCGCGTCGTTCTGGACGTAAACGGTGACGGTCTCGGTACAGCCGGCCGCCGTGATCTTGAACTCGACGCTGTGAACGGCGCCGTCTTCCAGGTCGTCGTACGCGTAGAGGTACGGGAAGGTCATTGCACTAAACGACCCGCCATCGAGTGAGTACTCGACCGACGTGAGCGTTTTGGGGCCCTCGAGGACCTGAATGCCGCTGACGTCGTGCCACGGATCGCCGGACGTGCCGGTGCCACTGCTGCTGTCGGACACGACGGTCGCTTGCGTGGAGCAGGAGTCGGGGAAACTGATCTTCGCGGCGTCGCTGCCGAGGTGGCAGTCGCCGTAGCCGAAGTATGCTCTCACCGAGTATTCGTACGAATACTTCACACCAAATTCGTCGGCGTACTCGAGCGAGCCTGACTCGCTGAACGTCGTCGTGCCGTCGGAGATGGTATAGACAGCCTCGGGGCTGCTCGGGTCGTTCGCGCCATTCTTCTTCCTCTGGCGGCGGATCTCGTAGTCGACGACGGTGACATCGTTGTTGTTGACGTCCTTCGTGACCTTGTCCCACGTCAGGATGATCGGATAGCACTTGTTCGCGGCGACGTCGCACCCGCTGCTCGGATCGACCTTGAGATTCTGCGGCGCCCTGGGCTTCACCACCGGGATGGTTTTGCCATCCGCCTGCGCGGAGGCGTCGCTCATTCCCGTGGTGCTGTCGCCGGTGGTGTTGTACGCGGCGGCTGCTTCGCACCATTCGACGGCCGCGACCTTGTAGTAATAGGTTTCGCACGCAGCGACGGTCTTGTCCGTGAAAGACCACGTACCCGAGCCGTCTGTCGTCGCACCACCGGTGTTTTCGTTTATGAGCTCGACAACACCGGCGTCGCCGATATTGAACCCGGCGTTCAGTGAGCGATAGAGACGGTATCCTTTGATCTCGGCGGCGTAGTTGTCTAATGCCGTGCCGGTGCCGGTGCAGGACATGACGCCACTGGCGTTGCCCGAGGGGACCGCCCACTTCACAAGCAGTTCGTTTGGCTTGGTGGTGGGGGACACCGCAACACTTCCAGGCGCATTCGGCTTGGTCGCGTTTCGGACGTCGACCGTGACGAAATTCTTGGAGAGGGTGGTGCCGAACTGGTTCGTCGCGCCGACCTTGAAGTAATACGTGGTCGCGTCCGGCAGCGCCTGAGTCAGGTCGACCGCATAAGTGGTTTGCGAGCCGGCCGGGAGAAGACCGGTAAACGAGCCGGCTGAGCTCTTGTCATAGTAGATCGTGTAGGAGACGTCGCCCGACGTCGACTCATCGGGTTTCCACGACAGCACCGTAATTCCGCAGAAGCCGTTGCAGACCGACTCCATGACCGGAGGGCCGGGCGGATTGGAGGTCGACTCCGGCACGCCTTCCAATCCGAGGTTGCGGCCGACGACCGTCGACTGCAGGGTGTACTGGCGATAATTCTTGGCAGCCGCAAGGGTTTCGTTCGGATTCGTGTAGTCGTAATCCGGCTGCGGATTCATGCCGACGATGTTCACGGTCACCGCGCGGACTTTTCCGCGGATGAGGCGCTCTTTCACCAGTGCCCCTGGATCATCGGGATCGTAGGGGCCGGCCCCGCCTATATTGGGCACCGGATTGTTGTCGAGATCCGTCAGCGCGCGCGTGGCCGCCGAGTCTTCCCAATATTGAAAGTTCATGCTGCGGATGTTGTCAGCGAGCGCGGTCGCTACGACTTCACCCTTGTCATTGAGGGTGTAACGCATCAACGTATAGGGCGGATTGCTGTTCGTAAGATCGACGCCCTTGATGGTGATCAAGCGCTCGATCGTGCCGCCCGGGTACGACTCGCGCTTGAGAGGTAAGCCGTCGTTGACGTCGGCGTAATACTCGATCTTGTCGGCGTTGATGCCGGTGCCGGTTCCCCGTGACACGAGCGCATAGGTCACGATCTCGTCATTCCCTGTCGTGACGACGGGGAACGAGCCGAGCGTGGAGTCTTCGAGGGTTTTCTCGCGGCCGTTCTCGGTATTCGGCTCGTCATAATCGAAATTCGCGCGGAGGGTCACGGCTGCGCTGTGCGCATACTCGATCTGCTCGTCGGGCTGCTCGTAGACCGGGGCACCGCCCTCCTGCCACTTCAGCGGGGCCAGATCGAGGACGATGTCGCCATTGCCTTTCGTCCACGCCGGTTCCGTGGCGGGGTCCGAGGTGCCGGCATTGATGCAGCGATAGACATGGCCGTTGGGCGTAGTCGGAGTGACCACGGTGCCGGTGCTGTAGGTGCGGTCGGCGACCCACGGCGCGGGAGCAGTGTTGGTCGGCGTGCCGGCGCGCTTGTAGTCGAAGCCGGCCATGCGCAGGTCGGCCACCACCTTCTCGAATGCCACGCGCGTGTTCTGCTGCATCTCCGCGGACTCGTTGGCCGTCTTGAAGACGCGGTTGCTGCGGTCGTACAGCAGCAACGCCACGATCATGACGGTGACGAAGATCGCCACGGCCACGAGGATCTCCATGAGCGTGAAGCCGCGCTGGTGCTGTCGGTTCTGGTACGGGCGTGGATGCATGATCGTCTCCGTGGGTTAGTTCGCTTTGGTGCTGTCGAGGATCACTTCGCGGCGGCGACGGTTCTCGCTCCACGAAACGATCACGCGCAATTGCAGGACGCTGGAATTGCCGAAGCGCGGCGGATCGACGGTGTCCGCGCGCGGCATCATGACCAGCGTGACCGCGCCGTCGAGAAGTTTGGGGCGCTTCAATGCGGCGTCCTCGTAGAGCTGAGCGTTCCACTTGTCGATGAACATCGGGCCGCCCGCCTTCTGCTTCTTGAGGTCGGAGTAGCCAGTCACGAGCGCGGCGTTCGTCGAGCGAACGGCCGCGTTGGGGTAGGTCTGCTCCGGCCAGCCGAACTTGAGAGAGGTCGCTCCCAGGTCCCCATTGGCGATGTCGAAGACGCCGTTGTAGACATCTTCCTTCGTCAGCGGGGCGAGGTCTTCGAGTGCGCGTGTGCCGATTGCGATCGCCGTCGTCATCTGTTTGCCGCTGTAGACGTTCTTCCTCCCCCAGATGAACAGCGAGAGGATCGACAGGATGACCACCCCGAGGAGGGCGATCGCGATGAGCAATTCGATGAGGTTGTAGCCGCTTTCACGCGAAGACCGCGGCGTCGTGGTCAGCGTCCTTGTCCCCGTCATGGCGCCTTGCTCTCCTTGGTCGTCAACTGGCCCGTGGTCGACACGTCGACGACGACCTGGTTGAGGATGTCTTTCCACTCGGTTCGCAGGGTGATGGTGCCGGCCGTGGCCGTGCTGCCTACGAAATCGCCGGCCGTGCCGTCGGGGCGGAAGTCGATATCAGGGAGCGCGTCGACCGGATTGTCGCTGTCGTTGTACGTGTTGGCCGAGAACGCCAGCGTCTCCGGCAGCGTCCGCGTGTTGCTGCCCTCGCCGATCGTTCCGAGCTTGAGTGGTCGCCAGTTCACGCCGAGATCGCGCGACTGCCAGGCGCTGTAGTCCCGGTTGTTGGCGCTGAACCGCACGCGGACGTACACGTTCTTCGAGATCGCGAGCTGGCGGAAGGAGCGAAGGTCGCCCGTGAACGATCGGAGCGCGCTTCGGACATGGTTTCGGCGCTGGAAGTTCATGAACGCCGGAACGGTGACGAGGCTCAGGATCCCGATGATCGCGATGACCACCAGAATCTCCATCAGTGAGTAACCGCCGCTGCGATGGCGATCAATAGTCCGCCTGGATGGTCGCTTCATGGCCGTCTCCCTTGAGCGAGCGGTGTGCCACACGGCTCAGCGTGCTGCAAGTGTCGCTCTGTCAAATGGTTGGACGAGGGCTACGGGTGCGATGCCCGGATCATTGTACGCGCAACTGGTACAAAAGGTGTCAGGTTGAGCTCCGACGTAGGGCGTGGCTTCAGCCCGCCTCCCTCGGTTGCACGCTCCCACGAGGAGGCGGGCTGAAGCCACGCCCTACGTTGAACTCGATCGTCGCCACCGCGCCTTCTCCTTTGCGTCCCGTCAGGCGGATGTTGCCGCCATGCAGCAGCACGATCTTGCGCGCGAGTGGCAGACCGAGACCGTAGCCCGAGGGCTTCTGCGATTGGAAAGGCAGCATCAGACGCGGAACGTCCGCGGCGTCGATGCCGACGCCGTCGTCCTCGACGCGCACCGACGGAGTTTCTCCATCGGACACCTTCACCCGCACGGCGCCGCTCCCTTTCTCGCGGACGGAGTCGATGGCATTGCGCACGAGATTGTCGAGTGCCCGGACGAGCAACGAGCGGTCGCCTTCGACGAGCGCCGTCACGCCGTCGCACGTCAGCTTTACGTCTTCTGGCGCGACGCGCTCGCACACTTCCTGCGTGAGCTCGAGCAGGTCGATCGTGCGGCGCTCGATCTGCATCGGCCGGGCAAACGCCAGTAACCGATCGACGGCCTCCGCGAGCAGCGCGGCCTCGCGCTCCGATTTCTCGATGCTCCGGGCCATGTCCTCGGCGGACCCTGCGCGGCGAGCGAGCTTGAGGTAGCCGAGCATCGTCGAGAGTGAGTTGCGAAACTCGTGGGCGATGCCCGCGGAGATCTCGCCGAGGTCGGCGAGCGTCTGCAACTCGCGCACGCGCGCCTCGAGCTCGCGATACGGCGTGAGGTCGGTGAAGAGCGCGAGTAATGCCAGGAAGCGCTGTCCGGCGTCGATGAGCGGAACGGTGGTGAGCCCGATGAGCTGGCGCTCCGAACCATGCTCGATCGTCACCTCGGCGCGCGTCATCGCAGTGCGATTCTGCACGGCGTCGAGGACCGCGCTCGTGAATCCGCTCTCGCCGAAGGCGTGCGTGAGGTGACGCCCTGAGAGCGGTGCATCGCCGACATGGAGGATCTCGCGTGCCGAGGTGTTGAGATCGACGACGTTTCCGTCGGGATCGACGGCGAGGAATCCCGAGGTGAGGCTGCGCGTGAGCGCGGCGGTGATGCGCTCGAGATCGTCGGCGCGCACTTTCTGCGCGTCGTGCAGCGATTGCAGCTCCTGTTTCTGCGCCTTCAACGTGTCGATCGACGCGCGGAAGGTTTCGATGAGGTACTGCTGCTCGTCGACGTTCGGCGCGCGCTCGCTGATCTCGGCGGCGGAGTCGAGCATCTGTTCGATCGGACGCGTGATGCGCGGCAGGTACAGCGCGAGCAGAAGCGCGCCCGCGGCCACTGCAGACAGCGAGACAGCGGCGGTGAGCAGGAACGTGCGTCGCAGCGTGCTCACGCGGCTGTCGTCGAAGACGAGCGTGAGCGTGCCCGCGGGCGTGGGACGGGAGATCGTGGCGACGCCTTCGATCTCGGGGATTACACCGGAGGTGAGACGGCGGCCGTCGCGCGTCAGCATCATGGCACCGGCCACGCCGTAGCGCGCGCGAATCGCGGCGAGTTGCAGCGAGCCGACGTTGACGTCGAAGCCGCCGGAGATGTCGGATGCCGCGGCACCGGCGATGGTCTCGCGTGCGTCATGGATCGCGTCTGTGGTGTGTCCGAGGAAGCTCCAGAGAAAGAGCAGCAGGAGGACGACGAGAATGCCGAGGAATCCGACGAGCGCGCCGAGGAACAGGCGCACGTCGCGGCGAAAGCTGAGTTTCGTCAGCCGCCGATCAACAGTTTCAGCCACAGATCCCACAGTGTAGGGCCGAAGAAGAGCACGACCAAAAACGCGAGTCCGAGGAAGACGCCGAACGGCACGGCCACCTGCATGCGCGCCGCGCTTTTCGCCGCGACGAGCAGACCCACGAGCGCGCCCGCAACCGATGCGAGAACGAAGAGCGGGAAGAGCGGCTCCCAACCGACGACGGCGCCGAGCATGGCCATCATCTTCACGTCGCCGAGGCCCATGCCTTCGACTTTGCGAATGAGTTTGTAGGTGAGGGCGATCGCCAGCAGCACGCCGGCGCCGGCGGCAGCGCCGATGATGGATTCGAGGAGTGACGACGAAACGAGGAGATCGGGATAGAGCGCGCCCATGTGCGTCGCGCCGACGAACAAGCCGATCGCGACGCCGGGAAGGTCGATGACGTCGGGGAGGATCTGGATCTCGAGGTCGATGTAGATCAGGCAGATGGTCATCGACACGAGCGCGGCGATCGGAAGGAATCCCCAGGTGGGGCCGGTGCGCAGAAAGATGGCGAGGTAGAAGAGCGCGTTCGCGAGCTCGACGAGGGGATAGCGCGCGCTGATGGGCGCACGGCACGCGCGACAGCGGCCGAGGAGCCAGAGGTATGCGAGGACGGGAACGTTGTCGTACGGCTTGATGTGCGTGCCGCATTCGGGGCACTTGCTGGGCGGGAAGACGATGGATTCTTCGCGGGGATAGCGATGGATGACGACGTTGAGGAAGCTGCCGACGATCGCGCCGAGCGCGGCGGCCATTGCAGGCAGGAACCAGGTCATCGCGCGCGGATTGTAGAGGAATGTAGGGCGTGGCTTCAGCCCGCCTCCCTCGTGGAGGGGCGGGCTGAAGCCACGCCCTACGTCATTGCCGCAGACGCATCGAAGGATCGCCGATCAGCAGGAACGTTTTGCGGACATCCGGATACGCCGCCGCCCGCTGCGCCGCGATTGCGGCCTCGCCGAACGTGGACGGCGGACTGCTGAACAGCGCGCGTGAAAGCGCCACGGCGGACGACGTCTGCGCGATCGGGTCGGTCAGACCGGACGAAGTCCAGACCGCGATTGCGCCTCCGTTCGGAGCGCGCATCCACGTCTCGGACAGGCTCTCGGTCAGGATGTCGTGGAAGTAAGCGTTGAGACACGTCATCGCGATGACGAACGGGAGCCGCGTTCCATTCTCCAGCGCGAGTGCTTGCTCGCGCTGGAAGAGACGCTGTCCGCTCCAGGTCTCGACCGAACCATGGCCGGCGTACACGACGACGAGCTCACCGGCGTCGAGCTCCTGCAGTAATTGCTGCTGCGCGGAGACGAGTCCTGTTGCGGCGACGTCGACGGTGTCGATGCTCAGCGTGGACGGGAGCTCGTTCTGCACTGAGTCCGTCTGCGCGCGGAAGTCGAGGGCGGAGTCGCTGTCGCGAACGATCAGTGCGCGATCGGTCCACGCCGAGGTGGGAGTGGTGTCGTAGGCGATGACTTTGCCGATCATCGTCGCGGCGTCCGCCGCGTCGCGCGCGGGCAGACGCCCGATCGCGATCTCGCTCACGCCGTCGTCGTCGAAATCCGTCAGCCACGAGTCGCTCGCGGTACGCAGCAGCGACGTGGCAACGAGACGCGTGGGAACGAGGTCGGCCGCGCCGCCGCCGATGTAGTTGCGGCTGTCGAAGCTCGCATCGCCGAAGAGGAGTACGAATCGAGGCGGCCGCTGCCACGACTGCGAACGGGCAAGAAGTGCGCGGATCGCGGCCGGGTCCTTGGCGCCGAAGCTCATCTCGTCGTAGATGTCTTCGGTCTTCGCGACGACGACCTTCATGCCTTGCGCTACTCGGTGAGCACGGAGCGGCTCGACCGCGGCTGCCAGCGACGGATGGACGATGATGACCAGATCGGTTTCGCCTGCATCGTGCAGCGTGGACGTTTGGTTCGCGAGAACCGATGCTGCCTTCGCGAACGCGTTGCTGCTCTGCGCCAGCAGGATGCGCCGTCCGGGTCCGGACGCCACAACGAACGGAGCTCCGCCGTCGTTCTGCAGCGGGACTTCGAAAGGCGTTGCGGGGTCGGTGATGTCCAGCGCGCGCACGTCGGGCGACGCGAATCCTTCGAGCCGCGCGCGCCGCCCCGATTCGATCGACATCGGGAGCGAGCCGTCGATCGCGCGGTACCGCCGCTCGTAGCCGATGCGCGCGGCGACGACCGCGTTGATGTCTTCCGCGCCGCCCAGCGCGAGGAACGCAACACGGTTCACTCCGTCGCGCAACGCCGTTGCCGGCACCGAAAACGTCTTCGTGACGCGCTCTTGCCCCGTCAAATCGACGACTCCGAGCGTGAGATCGTTGAGCGCGATGCGCACGTGATGAGGCGCGGCGTCGGATCCGCCCTGAATCGTCACCTCGACCGTTCCGATTGCGCCTGCAGCCGCGTCGGTCAGCGTCAACTCCTGAACGGTCGGATTGGCGGCGTCGGTGGAGACGACCGGTCCGACGAAGGCGTCTTCTTCCTCGCTGCGCAGGGCCGTGAAGAAGATCGTCTTGTCACGCCGCTCGACGAACGCGGGATAGCTTTCCTGTTCGATCTCCGCGGTTGCGAAAGGTGCGCGCGCGATGCGCTTGCCCGGTTTCGACTGCGACACGAGCCAGTACACGCGTGCGAGCGACCAGGCGCTGTCGAGCGGCTGGCCGTAGAAAAGGACCGCGCCGTTCTCGATCAGGATGGGCACTTCGACACCATCGGCGAAGAGCGCGAGGGAGTTGAGATCCGTGCCGGCAGTGAGACCTGCGGCGGCGAGCTCGGACGATTCGATGCGATACCACGCGTCCTTCTCGACGGAGATCTTGACGGCGGCTCCGGCGGCGATCTCCCACTGGCGACGCTCGGGATGGCCGCGCGTAACGGATCTGCGTTTCGACGACGTTGCCGCGTGCGCCGCGACGGCCGCTCGCTCCGAGTCGTGAAGGACTCCGGTGCGGCCGAGTTGCGTCAGCGTGGGAGCGACAGCGACGCGCTCGTCGATCTCTCCGCGACGCGCGACGAATGGTCCGTGCCATCGGCGTGCGCCGCCGAGGTCCATCTCTTCGATCCAGTATTCGGAGGAGTCGTGCGGACTCTCGTCGAGCCAGCGATAGGTGCCGCCCGCGGAGAGCGGCGCGCTGCCGGCGAGGAACGCGGAGCCGGCGATCCATTCGCGCGTCAACAACTCTCGGCCGGCGGCGCTGCGGCGATGAATGCGGAAGCCGAGGTTGTCTGCCTCGCGCGCGGTTGACCAGGTCAGCAACGTGCGTCCGCGCGGATCGCGCACGGCAGCGGCGTCGAGGAACGTCGCGGCGGTCGGTGCGAGTGTCGCGGCGAAGAAGTTGTCGGCGAGGGACTGGTTGTTGCCGTTCGCGTTCATGCTCAGTCCGACGATTCCGACGGTCGTCACGGTGTTGTCCGCGCTCGAGGCGCGCAGGACGCCGTCGACATAGATTTCTTTCGCGCTGTCACGGATGGAGAAGACGATGGAGTGTTGAACGTTGAGGGCCATCGGAGCGGACCCGGTGGCGAGTGTCGTAAAGGTGCCGCTGACGACGTGGTAGAGGATCACGTTGCCGTTTGCCGCGACATGAGCGAGGTAGCCGGCGGAGGTGACGATGTTCCCGCGGCCGAAGACCTCCACGAAGTTGCTGGCGTTGGCGTTGGTGAAGGTCGCGCTGATCCCGACCGCGTATTCATTCGCCGGAGGCACGGCGCCGTTGCCGTAGATCTCCTGCGACGAGGGGTTCGCGTTGCGGATGTCGTCGCTCGCAGCGAGGATCTGGATCCCGTTGATGCCGAACAGTCGGGTCCACGCTCCGCCTATGTTCGGTGTATGGGACTCGAGCGTCTGATTGACGGCGGTGGTGAACTGATCGGAGACGAAGGTGGTCTGTGCGAACGACGCCGATGTCAGAAGCAGCGTCGCCGCGGCCATGCACGCCGGGAGGAGCCGTCGCATTGTAGTGGTGATCCCTGGGCAGGATACTCCTGCCGAGGCGTCGCGGTGCAATAGCGATTCCACGGTGGCGTGTTATCGTCCGCGCTCTCTTCGGGAGGCGAATGGGGTCTGGTGGCTCCCGCGGTCTTCAAAACCGTTGTTTCGGCGCGGAAGTGTCGAAAGGTTGGTTCGATTCCAACCCGCCTCCGCCAGGCGGCACGGCCGCCGGCGCTGGTTGGCATAGCCTTCTTGGTGCCCTACTAAACGCCATGCGCGTCGTGGTGGCGCGGGGGTCTCCCGCCAACCGCCAACTGTCAACCGCCAACTATTGTCGCGGCGCGTCTGTTAAAAACCCCACCTTCGCCGCTCCCGCCTCGTGCGCCGCGTCCATCGCCTGCACGGCGCGCTCGAACTGCAGGTTGTCTTCGGAGTTGATGAACACGACGCGATCCGCGGGCGGCCGCGAGGCCATCTGGCTCGCGATCGCGTCGCGCAGTCCTTGCAGCGTGTCCATCTTCTGAGTGTTGAGATACACGCCGTCGTTTTTCACCGTGATCACGAGCTGCGTCTGCTCGGCCTGCGGCGGCGGCGTCGCCAATTCGACCTTCGGCGGCACTTCGACGTCGAGGCCCATCTGCAGGATCGGCGTTGCGACCATGAAGATGATCAGCAGCACGAGCACGACGTCGACGAGCGGCGTGATGTTGATCTCCGAGCGGACGCCGCGGCTGCTTCCACTGAACGCCATTACATCTTCCCCTGCGCCATCTGTTTTCCGGCCTGCTGGTTCTCGGTCATGATCGCGATGCGCGTGAACTCCGCTTCATTCGCGGCCTTCATCACCATTCGCACCTTGCCGTAGTTGATCCGCTTGTCCGCCTTGAGCTGCACCGTGCGCGCCGGGTTCTTCTGATATTCGGCGCGTAGATAGGTGGTGAGGTCTTTGTCCGGGATCCAGTTCTGTCCGACGAACACTGTGCCGTCGTTCTTGATCGAGATGATCAGGTCTCCCTCCTGCCCGGGCTTCTTCTCCGCGTGCTGACCCTGCGGGAGGAGGACGTCGATGCCCGATTGGAGCATCGGCGTCACGACCATGAAGATGATGAGGAGCACGAGACAGACGTCGACGAGAGGTGTGACGTTGATGTCGCCCTTCACCTCGTCGGGACTGCCGCCGCCAGCGCCGAATGCCATGAATCCTGCCTCTCTACGCCCGCGCCTTCGCGCGCGCTTCGTTCTTGATGAAGAAGTCGATCAGTTGCGAGCTCGAGTTCGACATCTCGACGTTGAAGCGTTCGACCTTGTTGAGGAAGTAGTTGTACATCCACACCGCGGGCACGGCGACGAACAGGCCGAGCGCGGTTGCGCCGAGGGCTTCGGCGATGCCGGCGGAGACGGCGCCGAGGCCGCCGGATCCGGTGAGAGCCATGCCCTGGAACGCGGTGATGATGCCGATGACCGTTCCGAACAGGCCGATGAAAGGCGCGGTCGTAGAGATCGTCGCGAGATTGCCGAGGCCTTTCTTCATCTCCGCGGAAGTCATGAGCGCCTCGCGCTCGATGGCGCGTTTGCCGGAGTCGACGAGGTCGAAGTCGGCCGGGAGCTCCTGCGAGGCTTCGTACTGAAACTCCGTGAGTCCCGCGGCGAGCACGCGTGCGAGGTGGCTTTGGCGGAAGCGCTTGTCCTTCGCGAAGGTGATGGCCTCCTCGAGCTTGTGTTGTTTGAGGAGAGGCGTGATGCCTTTGGCCACCTGCAGCGATTGGGTCTTGGCCTGCTGGAAGCGCCAGAGACGCTCGATGGCGATGGTGAGCGACCACGCCGACATGATGAGCAGGACCACGACCACGCCCTTGCCGAGGGGCGTCATCGAGTTCCACATGCCGATGATGCTGAATTGGGCTTGTACGTCTTCCATCTCTCCACTTCTCCTATTCGATGCGGAAGTTCACGGTGAGGTTGTAATACACCGGGACCGGCTGGCCATTGAGCGTGCCCGGTTGAAATTTCCAGCGTTTGATCGCAGTGAGCGCGGCCTGGTCCAGTCCCATCCCCAGCGGCTTGAGCACGCGGGCCTCGGTGACGTTTCCCTGCCGGTCGATCACTGCTTCGATGATGACGATTCCGTGGACGCGGGCCTTGCGTGCGACTTCGGTGTAGACCGGGTCCACGCGTAGGACGGCGATGGGTGCCTTGACGTTACCACCGACGCGTACGGGCACGTCGCCGGTGCCGCCGATCTGGCCTCCGATCTTGCCGCCGAGCTGACCTCCGATCTCGCCGCCAATCTCTCCACCGACGACGCCTCCGATCTTTCCACCTTTCTGACCTCCGACCACGCCACCTGCGGTTGCGCCGCTGTCATCGCGAGGCGTCTCGATCTCCGGCGTCTCGCGAACTTCTCTTGGCTGACGAAGCTGCTCGCGCGGTTGTTCTCGCGGAGTCTCGGGTGTGCGCGGCGGCGTCTGGCCGGCGTTGCCCGCGGGTGGAGGTGGTGGCGGAGGAGGTGGCGCCGACGCGACGATGAACGCGCCGATCGGCTTCTCGATCACTTCGGGATTTTCTTTGACGTACAACCCCGCCGCGATGATCGCGCCGATGATGATGAGGTGGATGACGCTCGAGATCACCGCGGTGATCCATCCACCTTTCTTCTTGTCTTTCCCCGCGGATTCGATGAGGACATCGTCAAACATCGTCTTGCCCCCGCTTGAATGCCAGGCGCGGCCTTTGCCGAAGGTGTGCCAAACGTTGGACGCGGGGAAGGGAGAGGACGAAACCGCCGGAGATGTTTAAACCTTGGCCATGCGGATCTCGGCTTCCATCCGATGCCGTCCGCTCGGCCAGGTCTTGATGAAGGCGCGCCACATCGCGGGCTTGTTCGTCGCCGACGCGAGCTCGAAGTCGAGCGCTTCCTGGCGGCAACCGCGCGCCTCGGCGACGCGCGGCGATTGGGAATGATCGGCGAGATAACGGTCCCACGCGGCGGACGTTCCGGCTTCGAACGCGGTCTCCCAGTCCGCGGGTTCTTTCGCGCGCACGGCGTCTGCGACTGCTTTTTCGAAAGCGCTCACGCGTTCCCGCGCTTCATCCGCGTGCGCGCCGCTCGGATACGCGGTCAGGTACAGATTCCAACCGGATGGCGTGTTCCTCGCGCGGGCGTCTTCGTACGCGCGGCGCTCCGCGGCGCGCTGCTTGAGCTTCGCGAGGAGAATCCCGGCCTCGAGGTTGTGACGTGTATCGGGCCAGGCGACGAGGAACTGCCGCACCGCGGTCTCGGAGTCGCTCGCCGCTGCGGTCTCGAACGCCGCAGCCTCGTCGACCAGCCGCCGCGCTTCGTCGGCGCGTGGGGAATCGGCGTGGTGCTCGAGATAGTCGCGCCATGCGGCGCTGCGTCCGTCCTCCCACGCGTGCTGAAACGCGGCCTCCGCCTCCTGCAACTTCAGCACGCGTGTGAGCGCGGTGCGCGCCGCATCGCCGACCGCGGAGCCGGGCGGATGCCCTTCCGCGAGACGCTGCAGTCCCTCGCGATCGCCGTTGCTCTCGCGCTCGTACACTCCATCGAGAAGCTCGAGCTCGAACGCGCGCGCTTTCTCCTCCGTGTGCCGCGGCAACGGCACGTCCGTGACTGTCGGCGCGTCGTGTCGGATCGGCACCGCCGTCACCTCGGGCCCGCGACGCACGCGATCGACATCCTCGCGTGTGAGCGTCCCGGCCGGTGCCTCGAGGAACGGCGCAAGCGCGGCCGCGAACTCGCGCGCGCTCGCGTATCGCTTCGCGCGATCTTTCTCGAGCGCACGGAAGATCACGCTCTCCACGCCTTCCGGCACCGCTAGATTCGGCTTCGCGTCGGCGAAGCGCCGCGGCATCTGCGTGAGGTGCTTCATGATGTAGCCGTGCGGCGTCTCGCTGGCGAAGGGCGGAACGCCGAGGAGCATCTCGTAGAGGACGACACCGAGGCAGTAGAGGTCCGCGCGGCCGTCGACCTGTTCGCCGTCGCCGAGGAGGCCGAGCTGCTCGGGAGACATGTACTTCGGATTGCCGATCAATACGCCGGCCTGGGTCACGTCCGCGGAGACGTTGCTGGTGACGTCCTTGGCGATGCCGAGATCGATGATCTTCGCGATGCAGCGGTCGTCGGAGTCGAACGAGAGCATCACGTTGTCGGGGGAGATGTCGCGATGCAGGAGACCGCGGCGATGGATGTGATCGAGTCCGGCCAGCACCTGCGACGCGAAGTCCGCGGCGAGTGCGAGAGGAAACGGTCCGTGCGCGTTGCCCCACTGGCGCAGCGTCCGCCCGTCGATGAACTCGACGACCATGTAGTTGCCGCTCTCGCCGACGAAGAAGTCGTGGACGACGGCGATGTTCGGGTGATGGATCTGCGTCGCCAGACGCGCCTCGCGCAGGAAGCGCGAGCGGAAGACGTCGTCCGCCATCAGCTCCTGTTTCATCACCTTGATGCAGCGGAAGGCGTTGAGGTGGAGGTGGCGGGCCTTGAAGACCTCGCCCATGCCTCCCGCGCCGATGCGCGTGAGGATCTCGTATTTGCCGTCGAGCACCGTTCCGGGCCCGAGGCTGGATGATCCGACGGCACGCATGCTGTCGCTGGCCATAATCGAGAAGGAAACAGGATACCCCGGGCAGTTCGCAGTTGGCAGTTTGCAGTTGACAGGAGAGGAGCGTGCGCGGTGGCGGCGGTCTCAGCTCCTGTCGACTGCCAACTGCAAACTGCCAACTGATTCCGCGCTACTCTGTCTTGCCATGAGCGACTGGCCAGAGCTCTCTCTCTCGGATTGGCGAGACACGAAGAACACGCTCCATCGCTGGACGCAGGTCGTCGGGAAGATCCGATTGGCTCTGACGCCGCTGGTGAATCACTGGTGGAACGTCCCGTTGTACGTCACTGGGCGCGGGCTCACGACGTCGATGATCTCGTACAACGACCGCTGGTTCGATATGGAGTTCGACTTCGTGTCGCACGTGCTGCGCGTCCGCGTGAGCGACGGCGCGGAGCATGATGTGCCGCTCGGTCCGCGCAGCGTCGCGGATCTGCACGAGGAGGTCTTCTCGATCCTCAAGTCCTTGCGCATCGACTGCCGCATCTGGCCGATGCCGGTGGAGCTCGTGGAAGACGTGATCCCGCTCGACCGCGATCATCAACATCGTTCTTATGACCGCGACGCGGTGGAGCGCTTCTGGCGCATCGTCGCCCTCGCCGACGGAGTGCTCACGAAGTTCCGCGCGGAGTTCCTCGGCAAGTGCAGTCCGGTGCATTTCTTCTGGGGGAGTTTCGACCTCGCGGTGACGCGCTTCTCCGGTCGTCGCGCTCCCGACAAGCCGGATGCGGACCCGATTACGCGCGAGGCGTACTCACACGAGGTGAGCAGCGTCGGCTGGTGGCCCGGCGACAGTCGTCTGGAACAGTCGTCGTTCTACAGCTACGCCGCACCGGAGCCGGAAGGGTATCGCGACAGCGCGGTGTTGCCGTCTTCGACTTACTACAACGCTGCGCTCGGCGGTTTCTATCTGCCTTACGACGACGTTCGCCGCTCGGACGATCCGGAGAAGGCGCTGCTCGATTTCTGTCACTCGACCTACGACGCCGCGGCGACGAAGGGCGGGTGGGATCGCGCCGCGCTGGAGCGGTAGTTGGAGAAGTAGCGGAACGCCGGAATCCCCGCGTGAGCCGGCTCACGATTCGGGCAGTTTTGTTCACATGAGCTCGATCCGGGCGCCATCTTCCCTCGTTTTCCCTGTCATCTTTGCCTGACCCGACTCGACAATTCGAGCTGGTAGTGATACTACTATGTGACATACGGTCTGGTAGTGATACTACTGGCAACGAAATTGCTCTTGCCAGTCCCAACCATCCCGAACCGATTTTTCAGAGAAGAGGAACAAGGATATGAGCGTTCGAGGGACTTCGCTTTTTCGCGCGATTTTGGCTGTCGGTCTATTCGGAGTACTGATCACCACTCTTCCGCTGGCCGCTTCCAGCCCGGCGTCCGGAAGCCTGAGTGCAACGGGGAGTGCGGTGACCTTCAACGGGAACGCGTTGGGCGGCGCGTCGCCGGAAGCAGAGACCACCTGCGTCGAAGGCGTCAACTGCGACACGTTTCTGCTGACTATCGCTGGTACCGCGGCCGACTGGAACGGCAAGAACGTGCGCGTATCGCTGTCGTGGCTTCTGCTGGCCACCGACTATGACGTCTACATCCATAAAGGCAGCATCACCGGTCCGGTCGTCGCGAGCTCGGCTCAAGGCACGACGACTGCCGAGACCATGGACATCAACGTCGCGCAAAGCGGCACGGGCGTATACGCAGTGCGCGTCGTCTACTTCCTCGCACTCGGTGATCAATACCGCGGCCGCGCGGAAGTCGTCGCGACGCAGGGAGACGTTCCGCCGCCGCTTTCGAGCGTGCCAGCCCCGACCTACACGAGCTTCGCTGCGCCTACCTCCCTCGGACGCGACGCGGGCGAGCCGACCCTCGGGAACAACTGGGCGACCGGCCGAACGATGTTCATCTCCGGACTCGAGACCCTCCGCGTCGATTTCGATGATGCGAACGGCACCGCGTCGTGGAGCGATCGCTCCGGTCTCTCGACGTCCATCACGAGCTTCGATCCGATGCTCTTCACGGACTGGCGGACGAACCGCACGTTCGTCTCCCAACTCCTCCCGGCGAAGATCAGCCTCATGGCGTACAGCGATGATGACGGCGAGACCTGGACGCCGAGCATGGGCGCGGGCATCAACTCCGGCGTCGATCACCAGACGGTCGGCGGCGGTCCGTTCAAGGCCGGCGTTCTCGGGCGCGGTCCGCTGACGGCGTATCCGAACGCCGTCTACTACGCGTCGCAGGACATCGGACTCGCCGAGCTCGCGCTGAGCCAGGACGGCGGCCTGACCTTCGGCGTCGCAGTTCCGATGTGGAATCTCACGCAGTGCAATGGCCTGCACGGCCATATCAAAGTCGCGCCCGATGGAACGGTGTATGTGCCGAACAAGAACTGCGGCGGCCAGCAGGGAGTCGCGGTCTCGGAAGACAACGGACTGACCTGGAGCATTCGCAAAGTGCCGGGCAGCACGGGCGGCGCAACCGATCCTTCGGTCGGCATCGGCAGCGACGGCACGGTGTACTTCGCATTCGTAAACGCCGACGGCACCGCGCGTGCGGCTGTGTCGCATGACCGCGGTCTGACGTGGTCCGCGCCCGCCAACATCGGCTATGCGCACAACGTTCAGAACGCCGTGTTCTCCGCGGCAACGGCCGGCGACGGCGACCGCGCCGCAGTCTTCTTCCTCGGCTCGACGACGCCCGGTGCGAACGGCATCGGCACGGACATGGCGTTCAACGGCACGTGGTACGGCTACATCGCCACGACCTACGATGGCGGTGCGAGCTGGGTGACGGTCAATGCCACGGGCACGGATCCCGTGCAGCGCGGTGTCGTCTGCACGGAAGGGACGACCTGTCCCTCCGGTACGCGCAACCTCCTCGACTTCAATGATCTCGAGATCGACAAGAAGGGCCGCCCGCTCGCCGCGTACGCCGATGGCTGCATCACCGCCGACTGTCACGCGGGTCTCGATCGCAGTGGCCCGAGTGGCACGCCCGACGGAAAGGTCGACAGCTACGACAACGACGGCGAGGACATCGCCACGATCATTCGTCAGAGCGGCGGCCGTACGCTGTTCTCGGAGTTCGATGACCTCGACAATCCGTCGGGTCTCTGGGCCGCGCCGACGAAGTACAACGTCACGCTGAACTGGACCGACAACGCCGACAATGAAACGAGCTACGTGGTCGAGCGCTCGAGCTCGCCGACCAGCGGATTCGTGCAGCTGGTGAGCGTGCCGAGCAACAACAGCACGTTCGTCGACGGAGCGGTTACGCGCAAGACGACGTACTACTACCGCGTCGCCGCGGCGAACGCGAATGGCACATCGAACTACTCGAACGTCGTGAAGGCTTACGTCAAATGATGAAGACGAAGATCACGCTGCTCTTGCTTGCGGCAGCGCTCTTCGTGTCGTGTGCATCGGCGCCCTCTCAGAGGGCGCCGATGTCCGACATCGTCGGCATCCGCCTCGACATGCCGCGAGACACGGTGCGCTCGAGTCTGGCGAACACCGCGAAACTCGAGCGAGAGGAGCGGCGCCGCCACGAAATCTGGACGCTGAACGATCATCCGCGCTTCGCGTCGCTCATCATCGGCTACACGCCCGAATGGAACGTCCGCTTCGTCACGGCGGTCGCGAAACCGGAGGGCGCGAGCGTGCGCTACGACGAAGTGATCGATCTGGCGAGCGCCGAACACAAGGTGGCAGGGGAGACCCACACGTACACCTGGACGACTCCGCACTATCTCGTGATCGCGATCGGAAAACCGGAGCGAGTGGAGTATCTGTCGATCAAGAAGTGGGAGAGCAGCGACGGATCGCCGCCGCCCTCTTAGAAGCACTCGCGCGATACGCGCGCGGCGCGACCCCGAACTCCGCGCGGAACGCGCGATTGAAGTTCGACACGTCGCCGAAACCGCAGTCGAGCGCGACGTCGATCACGCGCGCGTCTCCGAGTGCGAGTCGCAACGCCGCATCGCGCAGGCGTGCGCGCAGCGTGAACTGGTGCGGTGTTACGCCGGTGATGCGCGTGAACGTCCGTAGAAAGTGATATGCGCTGAGTCCCGCGTGCTGCGCCAGGAGTTGCAGCGACAAGTCGGCATCGGCGTGCCGTTCCATCACGCGAATCGCTCGCGCCACACGCGAGACCGCATTCAACGGTGCGGTGGTGCCTCCGAGGTCCGCATCATTCGCGAGCCGCACCGTCTGCGCCGCGACGTCGATCGCGAGCTCCTCCCACGACGCGTCGGCCGCTCCGATCAACGCGGCGCACGCGCGCGCGACGAGGGGAGCCGACGCCCGCAACGGCGGCAGCCGCGTCGTCCGAAAGTGTGGTGCTCCGAGAAAATCGGGTGCGTACTTGAACGCGATGCAGCGATCGCCTGAGCCGTGGTCGTGCCCGCACTCGAACGACTGTCCCGGATTGCCGAGGAGCAGCGAGCCGGGCGTCATCAACTGGCGCTGGTACTGAAATGTGCCGGCGACGACGATCCCGATCGAGACGCCCGCATGCTGCTCCTCGAACCGGCGATCATCCGGACCCGAAGTGCAGATCACGTCCGAGACGCTCCATCCTTCGCCGCGCGCGAGCACTCTCGCGGTCGCAGATCCAGCTGCGCCGGAGATCGCTCGTTCCTTCAGTGCCTGCTGCAGCGCGACCGCAATTTTCGCCAAGAATCGATCTCCTTCTGCCGCGTATAACCCCGCCACGACGCAAAGCGTTCGTGAAGGAGGTTCGATCATGACGATGATGCAGGCACTCGCGGCGCCCGGACGCTCGCCCGAAATTCCGGAAGAGCACGACGTCTACGGCTGGCTCGTCGGTAGTTGGGAGCTCGACGTCGTGCGCTACCTTGTCGACGTCCGCGACAAGAAGATCAAAGGACAAGTGCACTTCGGCTGGGTTCTCGAAGGACGCGCGATGCAGGATGTGTGGATCATGAAGGCGGAGAGCATCGTGAGCACGTACGGCACGACGTTCCGCGTGTGGGATCCTTCGATCCAGGCATGGCGCGTCACGTGGACGAATCCGATCACCGGCCGTCGCGACGAGTTGGTCGGACGCCGCCACGGGAACGACCTCGTGCAGATCGGCACGCACGGCGACGGCACGCCGATTCGCTGGATCTTCACCGACATCACCGATGATTCGTTCCGCTGGCTCGGCGAAGCGCTCGAGCACGACGGCGCGACCTGGAAACTGGAAGCCGAATTTCACGGCAGGAGAATGGGACCATGACCGACAACGAGAAATCCCTTCGCGACCACCTGCGCCAGGTTCTGGACTGGGACCACGCGCACCTGAAGTTCGACGACGCCGTCAAAGACTTTCCGCCTGCTTTGCGTGGAGTGCGTCCCGCCGGCGGCCCGCACTCCGCGTGGGAGCTCCTCGAGCACCTTCGCATCACGCTGTGGGACATCCTCGAGTTCACGCGCGACGCGAAGCACGTGTCGCCGAAGTTCCCCGAGGGCTACTGGCCGACCAGCGAAGCGCCGTCGACGGAGAGCGCATGGGGCGAGAGCGTCGCGGCCTTCCAATCCGATCTCCGCGCGATGGTCGACCTCGTCGCCGACGAATCGATCGATCTCTACGCACGCATCCCGCACGGCGACGGACAAACGGTATTGCGCGAGATCCTGTTGACCGCCGATCACAACGCGTATCACCTCGGCCAGCTGGTGATGGTGCGGCGCCTGCTGGGCGCGTGACTCCGCATTACTTCGTCAGCGCCGCGATCTGTTGAAGGAGCGCATGGATCTTGTACGGCTTGTGCAGATACGCTGTCCGGGCGTCGCACAGAAGGGGCTCGAGTCGTTCCGTGTCGCCGTAACCCGATGCGATCAGGATCGGGACGTCCGGAAGTTGCTCGCGAATCCGCGCGTGGACGCGATCGCCGGTCATCTCGGGCAGTCCGAGATCGAGGATCACCAGATCAGGACGAAAGCCGCCGGCGAGCAGGCGCAGTGCTTCCGATCCGTTGTGCGCGAGGTCCACGGACATCCCTTCCGCTGCCAACACGCTGCTGATCGCTTCGCGGATCACGGCGTCATCGTCGATGAAGAGGACCTGCAACCCGGGGCGAGCCGTCGCCGCAGCCTCGGCGGGCACGAGCTCCAGTGCCGCCTTGAACGGTTCCGTCGCCTTCGGCAGCAGCACGTAAAACGTCGTTCCCTTGTCCGGCACGCTGTCGACATGAACGGCACCGCGGTGATCCTGCACGATCCTGTGCACGACGGACAGACCGAGTCCGGTGCCTTTTCCGACTCCCTTTGTCGTGAAGAACGGATCGAAGATCCGTTCGCGAACCTCGCGATTCATCCCGACGCCGGTGTCGCTCACCGACAGCAGAACGAATCCCTCGCGATCGACGTGCCACGATCCCGCTTCCACGTGAGTCGGCTCGCGCACCTCGACTGTGAGACGGCCGCCGTTCGGCATCGCGTCGCGGGCGTTCAGCAGGAGGTTGAGCAGGACCTGGCCGAGCTGCGCCTTGTCTCCGGTCGCGACCACGCGCGCAGCTTCGAATCGCGTCTCGACCTCGATCTCGGGAGGAAGAATGACCTGCGCCATCGTCACCTCCTCGCATACGAGCTCACCGAGATCGACGGCAGCGACCTCCGGTTGCCTGGGCTGCCCGAAATCGAGCAGTTGGCGCGTCACCCGCTGCGCCCGTTCGACCGCGTTGCTGATGTGTCGTGCGGAACGCTGCAGTTCCGGATCCTGTGGGTATTGGCGCAGGATCATCTCGGCCCACGGCGAAGCGGCCATGAGCGCGTTGTTGAAATCGTGCGCGATGCCGGATGCCATCTGGCCGAGGGCCTCCATGCGTTGCGCGATGACGAGCCGGCGTTCGATCTCCGCCGTGCGCGCAGCCTCCATGCGCACGCGGCGGATCCGCAGCGCGACCACCGCCCAGATCACGGCGCCGATCATCGCCAGCATCAGCACCGCGAATGAGCGTCGCTGATAGAAGAAAGGTGCGAGCGAAAGCGGAACGGTCGCGCCGACGTCATTCCAGACGCCGTCATCGTTCGCGGCAATCACGCGGAAGCGGAACTGTCCGGGCGGCAGCGCCGTGTAATACGCGGTGCGGCGCGACCCGGCGTCGATCCACTGGTCGTCATATCCGTCGAGCTTGTACCGAAACCGGGCTCGCTCGGGAACGATGAAGCTCAACGCCGTATAAGTGATCTCGAGGTTTTTCGTTCCGCGAGGAATCTCGAACGCTCCATTGCCGCGCAGCGGTTTGCGATCCGCGACGACCTGCTCGACGTGTACCGGCGGCGGGTGCAAGTTCCTCCGCATGTGCCGCGGGTCCACGATCGCCACACCCGCATTCGTAGGAAACCACAACTGTCCGTCCGCGCTCTTCGCCCCGGCTGGCTGGGAGCCGCCGCTGCAGTCGCGGCTGAGCATCCCGTCACGCTCGTCGAGAACCAACGACTCGACGCGCGCGACCTTTCCCTCGGCATACGCATTCAGGGAGTCTTTGCGGACCGCGAAGATGCCGTTGTTGGAGCTCATCCAGAGACGCCCGTCGTCGCCTTCGAGAATCTGCAGCACGACATCGTCGAAGAGTCCCTGAGGCGTGCCGTATACGGTGATCTTTCCATTCTTCAGGCGATTCAGGCCGCCGCCCTCCGTGCCGATCCAGATTGTTCCTTCCGCGTCGATGCTGAGCGAGCGGAGGCTGTCTTGCGATAACCCGTCCTGCTCCGTGTAGGCCTTGCGAAACGCACCGTCGACAAAGTGGTAAAGGCCGTTCCCGTCCGTCGCGACCCACAGCGAGCCGTTCTTCTCCGCCGCCATCGCGCGCACGAACAATCTCTTCTTGCCCACGCGCGCGACGCGGTGGCTGGCAGCGCCGTTCGTGATGAGCGTCAATGGTCCGCCGTTCGTCCCGACCCACACCCCGCCATCGGCTTGTTCGGCAAAAGCGCGAATGGTGTTGTCCGGGATGTCGGGATCGAGAACCATCGTCTCGACGATCCGATCACCGACGATGCGCACCACTCCACCCAGCTCGGTTCCGATCCACATCGTGCCGTCGCTCGACTGAAAGAGCGATCGCACCGAATCGTTCGGCAGCCCGTCGCGCGTCGACCAGGTAGTGATCGTTCCACCCGCGATTCGGGCGACACCCTTTCGCGTGCCGATCCACGCTCCTCCCGCGGAGTCGTGAAAGATGGTCTGGATCGCGTCGCTCGGAAGGCCGTCGGCCGACGTCATGGTGCGCACCTTGCCATCGCGGAGGCGGTGCAGGCCGGCACCCGACGTGCCGATCCACAGATTGCCCTCGTGGTCTTCGGCGATCGCGTGGATCGGCCCTTGTCCCAGTTCTCCGGGCGCGCCCGCGGTGATCACGCCGTTGTTCGCACGCGCAAGCCCTGCGTTCGTGCCGATCCAGAGGTTGCCGGCCGAGTCCTCGAGGAGCGCTCCGATCGATCCGCTCGGCAGCGTTCCGCGCGCGCGGAACGGAGTGAAGCGGCCGTTGCTCCACTCGAACAGTCCGGCGCCGTTCGTCCCGATGACAATCTGTCCGTTTCTCAGTTGGTGGATGACCGGGATCGCGTCATGCGGGATCGCGTCGCGCCCGGCGTAGGTCTTCGGGACGCCACCTTCGACTCGGCTGAGACCATACAGATCGCTGCCGAGCCACAGGACGCCGGATCGGTCCTGCTCAATGGACCAGATGGTTCCCTTGACGAGCGTCGGCGGATTCCAACGCGTGATCCGGCCGTCTCGAAATCGAGCAATCCCGCCGCGCGCGCCAATCCACAACGTCCCGTCGCGATCTTCATGGAGGGAGTAGACGTAGTCGCTCGGCAAGCCATCCGCCCGCGTGAACGTCGTGAACGCGCCGGCGCGGTAGCGCATCAGACCTCCGCCATGCGTGCCGATCCAGAGATTCCCGGCGCGGTCTTCGAGGAGAGAGAGCACGTGATTGGCTCGAAATGCGGGAACGTCGCGCCGCGCGAAACGTTTGAAGTTCACGCCGTCGAAACGCGCCAGCCCTTCTTCCGTGCCGATCCAGAGGTAGCCATCGCGCGTCTGCACGATTGCGCGAACGGTTTCGGAAGGGAGGCCGCGATTGGTTTCCCATGCGTCGTGAACGTATTGGGTCAGCGGACGCGCCGGATCGAGCGCGTACGACGACCGCGCGACGAGGGTGGCCGCAATCAGCAGTGCGTCGAGGACGAGACGGATGCGCATGATTGGGTGAAGCGGGCCACACCCTCAGAGCAATGGGAAGGATAGCCTCTCGGAGGGAACCCCTCAACGCACGATCTTCACGATCGCCGCAAAGTGCAGCAGCGCGCCCACGAGCGTCAGCGCGTGGAACACCTCGTGGTACCCGAACACGCGCGGCCAGGGGTCGGGGCGTTTGAGCGCGTAGACCAGCGCTCCGATCGTGTACACGATGCCGCCGGCGAGGATGAGCCAGACATACGCGCCGAGGAATTCGCGGACCTCCGCAAAGTACGGCACGATCATCCAGCCCATGGCGACCGCCACCAGAGCGATCAGCGCCTTCGGTGCCTTCACCCAGAACAGCGAGAGCAGCACGCCCGCGGCGGCGCTTGCCCAGATCATGATCAGCAGGCGGCGACCGTCGTCACCGCCGAGGCCCAGGAGCGAGACCGGCGTGTACGTTCCGGCGATGAGGACGAAGATCGACGCGTGATCGGCGCGACGCATCCACGCGCGGATCCGTTCCTCGGCCCACTGCACGCGGTGATAGATCGCGCTCACCGCGAACAGCACGACGAGGCTCAGTGAATAGACGGCCGCGGCGATGGCGGCGCGGGGAGACGAGGCCATCGCGACGAGCACCGCGCCCGCGCCGAGCGCGCCCCAGGCGGCGGTGTGATGCAGCACGCCGCGGAGCAACGGTTTTCCGGTCGGGTTGTTCGTCGTCTCCATCTTGGTTACCATGGCGTAAGTTTCGCTCGGGTAAGTTACGTCGAGGTAAGTTCCGTGTCAACGCGCAAAAAGCGACTCAGCGCGGCCGAGCGCCGCGCCCAACTCATGCAGGTCGGTCGCACCGTTTTCGCGGAGACCGGCTTCGAGACCGCGTCGCTCGAGGTCATCGCACAGCGCGCCGGCGTCACGAAGCCCATCATCTACGAGCACTTCGGCAGCAAGGAGGGACTCCACGCTGCGATCGTCGAGCGGGAGATGGACGCGCTCGTGACGCGGGTGTCGGAAGCGATGTCGGAAGGATCGGCGCGCGCGCGTTTCGAAGGCGCGGTCGTGGAGTTCATGACCTACGCGGCCGAGGAGCCGGCGGGATTTGCGGTGCTGACGCGTGAGACGCCGACGCCCGCGCGTCCGGGGATGACTCGCGTCATCGATCAGTTGACGGAGCGCGTCGGCGCGATCTTCAGCCGCGAGCTCGCACGCGCGGGCTACGACCGCAAGCTCGCGCCGATCTACGCGACCGCGCTCCTCGGCATGGTCACGCAGGTCGGGCGGTGGTGGGCGGTGGAGGGGCGTCGGGTCTCGCGCGATCAGGTCGTGCGGCACGTTGCAGCGCTCGGTTGGATGGGGTTGAGACATCTGCCGAAGACGCCGGCGCGTGTGGTCGTTCGCCAATCCACCTAAATCATTTCCCCCCGCATACGAAACCTTTCGTCGATTTCTACGAATGATGTCGTAGACGGCGGCTTTCCTAACATTTCCGGACTCCCGCCGTCTGACTTCGACAAAGGAAGACGCCGATGAACGTACGAGTCCTGATTGTCTCGCTCGTGGTCTTCACGACACCCGTATTTGCGCAGGTCGTTGCACCGGAAGGGCCACGAACGTACGTGCCGGCCGACTTTGCGCAGTTCGCTCCACGCACCGCGCTCGACATGCTGAGTCGCGTCCCCGGCTTCGGCATCAAGGAGGAAAACGACGAGCGCGGCCTCGGCGAGGCGAGTGGTAACGTCGTCATCAACGGCCAGCGGCTCTCCGGAAAATCGAATGACGTGGTGACGGAGCTGAGCCGCATCCCGGCAGGAAACGTGGAACGGATCGAGATCGTCGACGGTGCGACGCTGGACATCCCCGGACTCACCGGTCAGGTCGCGAACGTGATCGTTCGCTCGACGGGCATCAGCGGACAGTGGGCGTACCGGCCCGAGTTCCGCTCGTACTACACCGATCCACTCTTCACCCGCTTCGAGGTGTCGGTCAGCGGAACGAAAGGTCCGGTGCAGTACACCCTCGGCATCGACAACCGCGGCAACCGGAGCGGCGCCGGCGGCCCGACGTGGATCTACGCGCCCGACCGCACGCTGCGGGAAGCGCGCGACGAAGAGTGGCGCGGCAATTACGATCAGCCGCGGTTCAGCGGACGATTCGTATTCGATGGCCCCGGAAGCGCGAAGGCCAATCTCAATGTCCTCTACGGCCGGATCTACTTCGACTACCTCGAAACGGGAACGCGCACGCGCGCCGACGGTGCGTATGACCGCAAGGTGACGGAGGATCAGAGTGGGCACAACTACGAGATCAGCGGCGACTATGAGTGGGCACTGGGAGCGGGACGCCTCAAGCTGATCGGGGTCGGGCGCGGCAACCGTTATCCGGACGAAGTGACAGTCGTGAACACGTTCGACGATGGCTCGCCGGCGGAAGGCATCCGCTTCACCCAGGTCGGCGACGAGCGGGAGCTGATCGGTCGCGGCGAGTACCGCTGGACGGGCGGCGGTGCGGAGTGGCAAATCTCCGCCGAGGGTGCGTTCAACAGTCTCGACAACACGTCTCGACTCTTCGAGATGCAGAGTGGCGGAGCGTTCGAAGAGATCCCTCTCGAGGGCGGCATCGCGAAAGTCGAAGAGGATCGTTACGAGGTGGTCGGCAGCTATGGCCGGCCGCTCGCCGCGAACCTGACGATGAAGCTGTCGGCCGGCGGCGAGTATTCGCAGCTCGCGCAGGTCGGCGCGGGCGGCACGACGCGCACGTTCTATCGTCCGAAGGGCGAGCTGTCGGCGGCGTGGAAGGTCTCTCCGAAGACCGACCTCAATTTCAAAGTTGCGCGCCGCGTCGGGCAGCTCAACTTCTTCGACTTCCTCGCATTCGTCGACGTAGCCTCGGACGTCGAGAAGGCCGCGAATCCGGATCTCGTCCCGGAGCAGAGCTGGGATTTCGAGATCGAAGGCGTGCGCAACCTCGGCTCGCTCGGATCGACGACGCTGCGTGTCTACGGCCGCCTGATCGACGACATCATCGACTACGTGCCGATCGGGACCAGCGGTCAGTCGCCCGGCAATCTCGATCATGCGACGCTGTACGGCATTCATTCGCGAAGCACGCTCAATCTGGATCGCATCGGCTGGCACGGCGCACGTCTCGACGCGCAGGTGCAGTGGCAGGACAGCGAGGTGGAAGATCCACTCACGGGCGAGGAGCGCCCGATCAGCAACAGCCTCCAGGAGTTCTTCGATCTCGCGCTGCGATACGACATCCCGAAGTCCGACTGGGCCCTGGGGACCGGCTACAGCTATCAGCTCAACGCGAAGAACTATCGCCTGACCGAGGTCGGGCGGCTGTGGGAAGGCCCCATCTGGGGGAACGTGTACGTCGAGCACAAGAACGTGGGCGGCCTGACGGTGCGCGCGGGCGTGTACAACCTGCTCGCGGCAGACAGCATGTGGAACCGTACCGTGCACACAGGCCGACGCACGGATCCGGTGCAGTTCATCGAGGAACGAGACCGCCAGATCGGCCCGATCTTCTCGTTCGCAGTACGCGGGAAGTTCTAGTTTTGGAGTGCAGCGGCGGAGCATTCGCTTCTCACTAGCATCCGACAGACCCATTGACTCGGTCTTCGGTGACGCTGCGAACGTTCACGCTCCAGACGTCCCTATATCGGCTTTTCCGGAGGAACCGTTGCGTGGAGATCGTGGCGCCGGCGATGTAGCAGTCAATCCCACGCCGCCAGAAGCGCCCTGTGCAATCTCTGTCTACGAAAGGAGGCGTTATACTGCTGCATTCCCGAAATGTGGAGGTAACGAATGTCGCGGGTTCGATACCCGCTCATCGTTGTTCTGATCGTCAGCGCGATCGCGTTCGTTGTGCGGCGCACTGATCCGGATCGTGAGCTCGCCGCGGCGTTGAACACGCTCGGCTACCGTACCATTGAAGGCCGTTTGGCGCGGTCGTGTCCCCACAAGCCGTACCGCCGCATCAACGCCGCGGCCCTTCCGGATCTCTCGCTCTTCGCGCCCCAGTCGCGCGGAATGTGGCAGGACGCGCGCACCGCCGATTCGAGACGCCTCGCCGGCGCTACGCTCCTGCTCAGCGGCCGCGCCGGTGAAGCGTATTCGACGTTCGTCGATTTGTTGCGCCATCACTCCGGAGAGACGGATGTTCTGCAACTGATTCACACTTCGAACGACGCTGCGCTCCTGACCGACTTCAGCGTGGCAGCATTAGAACGAACTGGCGACCGCGAACTTGTGCTCGCGTACGAGGCGGCGGATCGCGCCTGGCAGCTCTCACAATCCGTCGAAGCAGGCTGGAATCGCGCTTTAGCCGCGCACCGAATCGGGATGTACGCGTTCGCCGAGCGCGCATGGCAAGAAATCCGCGCACGCGAACCGGATGGCGAGTGGGCACGCGAGGCGGAGGAGAGGCGTGCGGAAGCGGCGCGTCGCGCGGCAGCGTCACCGTCCGCGCCGCTGGAGCTGTTCTTCTATCGCGATCTGTTCGTTCGCACGCGCGCGGGCGAAGCGCCGCGCGATGTCGTTCTGAACGACCGTCTCGCATCCGAAACGACTGCCGCGGTCGCGAATCTGCAGAAGGGGGGAGAGCGGAAGCGACTCAATGCAGTGATCGCGGCGTACATGCGTGGCCGCGAAGCGGTCGATCGCAGTGAGGTCGCCGCGGCGAGCGAAGCCTACGCGATCGCTGAGGCGGAGCTCGACGCGCTGCACGTGCCGCTCGCGTGGATTGCGCGCGATCAGCGCATTCGCTGCGATTGCACGTTGCAAAAAGCCGGTTGTCTCGAGAAGATGCGTACGTTTAGGCGTGACGTCACCGCGATCGGGCGCTACCCGTGGCTAGCCGCGCGAAGCGTTTACGGCGAGGGGCAGACGCTCTATCGCCAGGGGCGCGTGTACGAGGCCGCGCAGGATCTCGGGCACGCCCTTGCCGCGTTCGAAAAGCTCGGCGACGACGCAGCCGCCGCGCAGATGCACGTGTTGCTGACGAATGTCTACGCGGCCGGCGGCGAGAGCGACCTTGCGCTCCGGCATTATTTGCAGGGCATTGCAGCACCGAATCCGCCTGACATCGTCGATCGCCGCCGCCGTATCCTGGAGGACGGCATCGTCTTCATGTTGCGGCACGGCTATCTCGCGACAGCGGAACTGCTACTCGACGATCTGGCCACAGCGGCGACGACGGACGCCGCGAAAGTTTCGGAGGCGATGCTGCGCGGCATCGCGGCCTTCCGCCGCGGCGATGCGCGCCGTGCGTCGCAGTACTTCACTGACGCGCGCGCGTTGCTGCGTGCGCTGCTCGACGAGTCGACGCGCGCCGACCTGCAGTTCCGGCTCGCAATCGCCGAGGCGGGATCGCGGATGCAACCTGCGAGCTCGATCCTGTCGGATCTAGATGCCGGCGTCGCCACCCAATCCAGTACGGAGTACTCGATCTGGCTGCCGCAATTGCTGACCGAGCGCGGAGCGGCGTTCGAGAGCGCTAACGATCCGGTGCGCGCGGAGGCCGACTATCGCCGCGCGATCGAGATTCTCGAATCACGCGAGCCTCGCATCGACCAGACCGTGCTCGCGCTGGGCATCACAGCGCCGGGCGAGTCGCCGTTCGACCGCGCCATTCGTCTGCTCCTGCGACAAGAGCGCACCCTTGAGGCGCTGTCGATTGCCGAGCGCGCCAGTGCATTGCGCATCTCGTCGCTTCATGCACGTGGTGCCGGCGTGCGCGACGTCTTTCGGCCGCTGCGCGATCGCGGCGATGGCATCGCGGAAGCGCGGCAAGCATTGCGGGCGGGCGAGATCGCAGTGACGCAATACCTGCTTCGCGACGAACTGATCGCATGGGTGATCAAGAAGGAGAGTATTCGAGCGGTGCGGACGCCGCTGCGGCGCGAGGTAATCCTACGTTACGCCGAGCAGTTGCAGCACTGTCAGAAGAATTCCTGCGGCGCTGCCGTCGCGGCTCTCTCCGGCGCATTGCTGCATCCGTGGATCGAAGACGTTGCGCGCGACGCTACGCTGGTGCTGCAACCGGCGGCAGAGTTGGAGGCGGTGCCGTTTGCGATGCTTGAAACGCGCGACGGCGAGCGTCTCGTTCTGCGCAACGCGACCACGACAGTGCCGAAGCTGCGCTCGTTCGCACAGGCCGCAAAACACGACGCCACACGAGAGGGAGACGTGCGCGCGTTTTTCGCCGCCGCCGCGAATCCCGGCGGTGAGCTCGGCCCGCTTCCGCGTGCCATTCCCGAGGTGAGGGATGCGTCGTTGCGGTATCCGCATGCCGAGGTCGAGCCGCATGCGACACGCGCGCGCTTCCTCGCGAAATCGCCCGACTTCTCGGTCGTGCACTTCGCGGGGCACATCGTCGTCGATCCCGCGCGGCCGCTTTTCTCCGCGCTCGTGTTCGACGAGGGCGAGCTGTTGTACGTGCACGAGCTCGACGAGCGATCATTCGCGAACGCGCGATTGATCGTGCTTTCAGCGTGCGACAGCGGACGTTCTCCGCGCCCCACGATGAGCGTCGCAAACGCGCTACTCAGTCAGAACGTCCCGTCGGTCGTCTACACATTCCGCGCTGTCGACGACGAAGTCGCAGAGGCGTTCGCTCTTGCACTCCATCGCGCCCTCGGCAGTGGGGAATCGCGAGCCGAGGCGATGCGCGAGGCGCAGCTTTCGGTCATGCGGAACCGGCCGGACGATCCAACAGCATGGGCGGCCTTCGCGCTCGCGGGCGCGGCAGGACCGCTCAACGAGTCCGAGAAGAAGAATGAGGAGGACAGATGATGGCGACGAGGACAAGAAACGAAAAGCGCAATCTGAAAGTCGTATTCGATGGCGTCATTGCCGTGGGACCGGGGCATACGGACGAGGCGACCCGGCCGGGGCCATTCTTCGGTGTGATGGCGCGCTCGACGCGGCGGCTCTCCGATCGCACGCGGCGTCTGAGACGCGCGAAAGGAAAAAAGAACAAGGAGAAAGCACTCTACATCCCGATGCACGTGCCGACGATCTTCACTTTGATGGAGCCGACAAAGGACAGCCGTCCGCCCGACCAGGTCCTGCAACTCTCTCCGGTGCATCCCCGCTGGTACCTCTGGCATCCGTTCCGTGAGCGTTTGGAGTTTCGATTCGACGGCGACGGCACCTCCGGCCCTCTCGCGTATCTGCGCGGTCCTCAACCGACGTTGGTCGGTCACGAGATCCCGACGGCGCCGATTGCAATCCACGGAATCGATCAGGTTCCGGACCTGCGCCTGATCTGGCCGGAGCGCAGCGTGCTGCTCGATGGTCTCCTTTCCGCGGATCCAGGCGTCAACGCCAGCGTGATGACCCAGGTGCTGGTGCCGTACGGTCTGGTGGCGGGTGCCGGCACGCTCGACAAGGGAAACCCGCTGGAGGTTGTCTTCGATCCGCCGCGTGGGCTGCCAAAGCACGACGCTCTCGTCCCGAATGCGGCGGTCATGGTGCAGGCGAACACGATCGAGATCGCGAGCTACTCGCTCGACACCGGCGAGCGGCTCGACTCGATCAAGTTCCGCATGCGCGATGACGCGGAGATCTGGCTATCGAACGGCGATCCGTCTGACGTCGAGATCGACATGGACGAGTTGGCGAAGCAGGTTGCCGAGCGGACCGCTCAGGCTGAGGGCAAGACAGGTGGGGCGAAGAAGGGAAAGGCGCAGCAGTTTGCGGAGCAGGTCAACTCGACATTCCGCTTCGAGAGTCCCGAGCAGAACCTGCGCGCGGCGCTGGAGTTCTACCACGGCAGCCTCGACGAGGTGACGTCAGGACTCGCGATCGATCACCACCGCGCGGGCAACGTCGACATCGATTTCGAGCTGTTTTACACGCTCACGAAGAACGCGTACCTCGCGCTCGACGGTCGCGGCTTGCCGGTTCCGCGACGCCCGCGTCCGGGCGACGAGTTCAACGGTCCCAACTGCTACCTCGCGATTTGCGACACTCTCGACAAGTTGTTCCTGAAGTCGCAGGACCGCTGAGACCGTGGCAGCGAAGCGGCTCGCTTCGCTGCCACGCTCCTTCAGATTCCGCCGAGGGCTTTGTACACCCCCACCACGCTCGTGAACACGCGCGCTTCCGCTTCCGCCACCGCATCCTCGGCCTGCAACTGCGTCCGCTCCGCGTCGAGCAGCGCGAGAAAATCGGCCACGCCTTCGCGGTAACGCGCGCGGGCGATCGTCGACGCGCGGGCGCTTTCGCGCGCCTGCTCGTTCAACTTCACCAGCCGCAGTTGCTGCTCGCGATATGCGACCAGCGCGTTCTCCGTTTCCTCGAGCGCGCGGAGGATCGTCTGCTCGTACTGCGCGAGCGCCTCGCGCGTGCCGGCTTCGGCGCCGTGAAGTCGCGCGTGTGCGCTGCCGAGATCGAACGCGGCCCAGCCGAGCGCCGGAGTCACAGCCCACGAGCGTGAGTCCGCATCGCCGAACAGACTTCCGCGGCCTGCAAGAAATCCGAGGAAGCCGGAGATCGTGATGTGCGGATAGAGATCCGCGGCTGCGATCCCTTCGCGTGCGGCCGCGGCGGCGAGACGTCGCTCGGCGGCGCGGATGTCGGGACGCCGGCGCAGCAGCGACTCCGGCTCGCCGAGCGGCAGCGCCTTCGCGAGCGGCGGGTACGCGCGCGGCGACAGATCGACGCCGAGCTCTCCCGGCCGGCGGCCGGTCAGCACTGCCAGGCGATGCTCGCGCTCCGCGATCGCTGCGCGAATCGGCGGAAGAAGCGCTTCCGTACCGGCGACGCGCGCCGCCGCGCTCGCGACGTCGAGCTCTTCGCCGACTCCCGCGTCACGGCGCAACCGCGTGAGGCGCAGCGACTCGCTCTGATTCGCGAGACTCCGCTCCGCGACTGCAAACTGTTGCTGCAGACCGCGCAGCTCGAAATAGTTCCGCGCGACCTCCGCGGCCACGCTCACGCGCACATCCTCGAGACTCGCGTCGAGACTCTCGGCCGTCGCAGCGGCGTTGGCGATCTGCGAGCGCACGCGGCCGAACAGATCGACTTCCCAGAACGCGTCGAAGCCGGCGCGATACGTCGACGACGTCGTCTGGAACTGCTCGCGGCGATCGACGGCTGCGCCCGCGGTGACGGTCGGAAACCGATCGAGCGAAACATCGCTGAAGACCGATCGCGCCTGATCGAGTCGCGCGAGCGCGATCCGCACGTCGTGATTCGACTCCAGCGCCGCGGTCTCCAGACTCTCGAGGATCGGGTCTTCGAACTGCTGCCACCAGCGCGGGTCGTACGCCTGCTTCGTGAAGTACTCCGAGTCCGCCTGCTTCACCGCCGCCGGCTCCACGACCGGCGCGGTGTACGGACGCAGCGTGCATGCGCCAAGGAGCAGCACAACTGCGAGCGCGGTTGCAACGTGAGGAACGAGAGCGCGACGCTTCGAAGCGAAGCGCGCCACGAGATTGCCGATGACTGTGAAGAACACAGGCGTCAGGAACAGACCGAAGACCGTCACGCCGAGCATTCCCGCGAAGACCGCGATGCCCATCGCCTGGCGGATCTCCGCACCCGCGCCCGACGAGAAGACGAGAGGTACGACGCCCATGATGAACGCGACGGACGTCATCAGCACCGGGCGCAAACGCACGCGGCAGGCCTCGAGAATCGCGGTTACGCGATCATCGCCCTGTTCCTCCCGACGCTTCGCGAACTCGACGATGAGGATCGCGTTCTTGCACGCCAGTCCCGCGAGCACGAGGAAGCTGATCTGCGTGAAGACGTTGTTGTCGCCGCCGGTGATCCAGACACCCGCGATTGCGGAGAGGATGGTCATCGGCACGATGAGGATGACGCTCAGCGGCAGCGTCCAGCTCTCGTATTGCGCCGCAAGCACGACGTACACGAGCAAGACACAGAGAGGGAAAATCAGCAGCATCGTGTTGCCGCTGAGCTGTTCCTGATACGCGAGCTCCGTCCACTCGAAGCTCATCCCGCTCGGCAGTTTTTGGCGAAGCACTTCCGCGATCGCGTTCTGCGCCTGACCGGAACTGTAGCCGGGAGCCGGTCCGCCGTTGATCTCCGCGGCGGGGAAGCCGTTGTAGTGCATCACCTGCTCGGGACCGTAGCCGCGCGTCACCGTGACGAGCGATCCGAGCGGCACCATCGCGCCGTTGGCGCTGCGCGTTTCGAGACGGCGGATCTGTTCGGGCTGGGTCCGGAACGCCGACTCGGCCTGTACGTTCACCTGATACGTTCGGCCGAAGCGATTGAAGTCGTTCACGTAGAGCGATCCGAGGTAGACCTGCAGCGTGTCGAAGACGTCGGTGAGACCGACGCCGTACGTCTTCGCGCGCTCGCGATCGACGTCCGCGTCGATCTGCGGCACGCTCACCTGAAAGCTCGAGAACAAACCCGCGAGCTCCGGACGCTTGCGCCCTTCCGCCACCGCACCCTGAAGTTGCGTGTAGAGCTGCTCGAATCCGGCGCCGTCGCGGTCCTCCACGAACATCTTGAAGCCGCCGACGCTGCCGAGGCCTTGCACGGGCGGCGGCGGGAAGATGGCGACGAACGCTTCCTGAATCCCGGAGAACTTTCCATTGAGATCGCGCACGATCGCGTCGGCGCTCATGTCTTTTCCGTGGCGCTGCTCGTGCGGCTTCAGCGTGACGAAGACGATCCCCGCATTCGATGCGTTGACGAATCCATTGATCGATAGACCTGGGAACGCCACCGAGCTCTCGACGCCGGGATGCTCGCGCGCGATGTCCGACATCTCGCGAATGACCGCCTCGGTGCGATCGAGCGTCGCGGCGTCGGGCAGTTGCGCGAACGCGACGAGATAGTTCTTGTCCTGCGCCGGAACGAATCCGCTCGGCACCGAGCGCAGGCCGAGCCAAGTCAGTCCGACGAGGCCAACGTAGAGAATCAGCGCGGCGACGGAGACGCGCAGCACGCGCGATACGCCCTTCGCGTACGCCGATGATGCGCGGCCGAAGCCGCGATTGAAGAGGCGGAAGAACCAGCCGAAGAGGAAGTCCGCCGCGCGCTGCAGGCGATCATGCGGCGCGCCGCGGGGGAGGAGGAGTCGAGAGGCCAGGGCAGGAGAGAGAGTGAGGGAGTTGATCGCCGAGATGACCGTGGAGATTGCAATCGTGAGCGCGAACTGGCGGTAGAACGACCCCGTCAGACCGCTGATGAATGCCGTGGGGATGAACACAGCGCAGAGCACGAGCGCGATGGCGATGATCGGGCCGGACACTTCCTTCATCGCCTGACGCGTCGCAGCCATGGGATCCAAGCCCAGCTCGATGTGCCGCTCGACGTTCTCCACGACCACGATCGCGTCGTCGACGACGATGCCGATCGCGAGCACGAGTCCGAACAGCGACAATGTGTTGAGCGAGAAGCCGAGACCGAGCATCACCGCGAACGTTCCGATCAGGGACACCGGAACCGCGACGAGCGGGATGATCGACGCGCGCCACGTCTGCAGGAAGATCATCACGACGATGACGACGAGCAGCAGCGCTTCGAACAACGTCGTCACGACGGCGCGGATCGACTGGCGCACGAAGATCGTCGGGTCGTAGACGATCTCGTATTTCACTCCGTCCGGGAACGATTTCTGGAGACGATCCATCGTCTCGCGCACCTGCGACGACGCTTCGATGGCGTTCGTGCCGGGACGCTGGAAGATGCCGATGGCCACGGCCTGCTGGTTGTCGAGCAGGCTGCGCATCGAATAGAGATTCGATCCGAGCTCCACGCGCCCGACGTCTTTGATGCGCGTGATCTGCCCTTCGGGCGTCGCACGCACGACGATGTTCGCGAACTCGTCTTCGTTCGTGAGACGTCCGCGCGCGTTGATGGAGAGCTGAAAGGTGGTATCGCTCGGCGTGGGTGGCGCGCCGAGGACGCCGGCCGCGACCTGGAGGTTCTGTTCGCGAATCGAGCGCACGACGTCGGTCGCCGTCAGTTGGCGCGCGGCGAGGCGATCGGGATCGAGCCACACGCGCATCGAGTACTCGCCCGCGCCGAACACCTGCACGGCGCCGACGCCGCCGATGCGCGCCAACTCGTCCTTCACGCGCAGATGCGCGAAGTTCGAGAGATACAACATGTCGTAGCGGTTGTCGGGCGAGACGAGGTGCACGACCATGATGAAGTCGGGCGACGCTTTCTCGGTGACGACGCCGATGCGCTGCACCTCGGCCGGTAGACGCGGGATCGCCTGCGCAACGCGGTTCTGCACCTGCACCTGCGCGTTATCGAGGTCCGTGCCGACGGCGAACGTGACGGTCAAGGTCACGCGGCCATCGGCGGTCGACTGCGAGAACATGTAGAGCATGCCCTCGACGCCGTTGAGCGCCTGCTCGAGCGGACCGGCCACGCTCTCCGCGATGACTTTCGGATTCGCGCCGGGATACGCCGCGCGCACGACGACCGTAGGCGGCGCAACGCTCGGATATTCACTGACGGGAAGCTCGAACAGCGCGATCCCGCCGGCGACGACGATGATCAATGAGAGAACGACCGCAAAGATCGGCCGCGTAATGAAAAATTGTGCAAGTCTCATAAGTCCTTTTGGAGTGCGGAGGCCTTGCCTCCGCACTCCACATCAGTTCATTGCGACCTGCTCGGTCGTTACCGGCGATCCCGGCCGCACGCGCTGCAGGCCGTTGATCACGACCACGTCGCCCGCTTTCAGGCCGCTGCGCACGACGCGCAATCCATCGACGATCGGTCCGAGCTCCACCTCGCGATACTGCACGGCGCCTTTCTCGACGACGTACACGTAGCGCTTGTCGAGGTCGGTGCCGACCGCGCGGTCCTGAATCAGCAGCCCCGGGAACGAGCCGCTGCCCGGCAGTCGGAGGCGGACGAAGAGTCCGGGCGTGAGTGCGCGATCGTCGTTCTTGAAGACCGCGCGTCCGCGGATCGTGCCGGTTGCGGGATTGATCTGATTGTCGAGGAAGTCCATCTTCCCTTCGCGCGGCAAGTCCTTCTCGTTCGCGAGACCCATGCGGATCTCCAGTCCCCGCCGCGCGACGTCTCCGTAGCGGAGGAACGTCTGCTCGTCTGCTTCAAAGGTCGCGTAGATCGGATCGACGGAGACGACGGTCGTCATCAACGTGGCCTCGCCCGGTCCGGTGGAGACGAGGTTCCCCTCGGTGACGATCGCGCGGCCGACACGGCCGTCGATCGGCGAGGTGACGCGCGTGAACTCGAGGTTCAGCTCCGCGGCGCGTAATGCCGCTTCGACCGCGGACACCTGCGCCGCCGACTCGCGCGCGAACGCGGCTCGGCGTCCGTGCTCTTCATGCGACATCGCATTTTCAGCGGCGAGGTTTTCGGCGCGCTGAAGCTCGTTCTGCGCGCGCTCGACGGTCGCCCGTGCGCGCACGAGCTCGGCGCGCAACCGGTCGACCTCGGTCTGGAACGGACGCGGATCGATCTCGAACAGCAGATCGCCACGCTTCACGATCGTCCCTTCATCGAAGCGGACCCCGGCGACATAGCCGGAGACGCGCGGCCGCACGGAGACGGTATGCACGGCCTCGAGGCGTCCCGTGAATTCGTCCCATTCCGTGACCTCGCGGGCGAGAACGGGCGCGACGGTAACGCTCGGCGGCGGCGGTGTATCGGCCGGCTGGGCATCCGTGCGGTTGCACGCCGACAGCAGTCCCGCGGAAATCAACAGCAGGAGAAACAGGATTTTCTTCATGGCGCACAGCATCGGCTCTGCGACGGCCCGCGACAATCGGGCGTGCGGGACAGTGCGATCTCGTACTTTCGGCCGATGGCGCGAAATGGGTTTTGTGTCATCCTGAAGCCGCGGAGACGGCGAAGGATCTCCGCGGTTCGCGACATTCGCGCACGATCAGGGGGGTCCTTCGCCGTCTGCGCCGCTTCAGGATGACAATGAAGGAAGACACCACAGAGTCGCATCAGCCAACGCCCAGCGTTTTCGGCGATGAGGAGCACGAGTGTCCCATTCGGCAACCGATCCATTTGCCGTCGACGATCGAGGAGTTGCGTGAGGCGTTCACGCGCGAGGTTGGCGATCGCCGCCGCGCCGAATGCATGGCGCGCATGCAGAGCAACTGCGTGCAGCTCGCGCTCGACCTCCTCGTCAGCGAGCCGGACATCGACGGTTTCTTCCGCGTCTTCCTCAAGACGCTGATCGAGGAGACGGACAGCCACGCGTGCGGGGTGTGGCTCCTCGATGACGACTCGACGCAATGCGACCTCTGGATGGCGCACCTCGGCGATCAGCTGTACGCGAAGAACCAGCCGGATTGGGACCGTCTCACGCTGCCGCGCGAGAGCATGGCCGCGCATTTGTTCGCGTACCGTCCGGGATGGACCGCAACCATTGAATACATGGGCGATGATCCGCGCCTCCCTGAACCGGTGCGTGAGTTCAATCGCTCGATCGGCCTGCAGTCCGTCGCCGTCACGCCGCTGATGCTCCCGAACCGCAACCTCGGATGGATCGCGCTCTCGAGCGGCGATACGCCGCCCGAATTCGCGCCGTGGCGGCGCGCATTGCTCGAGACGATCGCACGTCAGGCGACGCTCGCGTTGCACCAGAGCCGTCTCGCGGAACAGAGCCGTGTCGAGGCGCGCCGGCAGGCCGTGCTCGAGGAGCGGAATCGCCTCGCGCGCGACATCCACGACACGCTCGCGCAGGGATTCGCGGCGATCCTCATGCAACTTCAATCGTCGCAGCGGCTCACCGCGTCGCTGCCGAAGTCCGTCGCATCGAGCATCGACAACGCGGTCGATCTCGCACGCACGCACATGATCGAGGCACGCCGCTCGGTCAGCACACTGCGTCCGGAGACGATGGAGAGCGGCGACTTCTCGACCGTGCTGCACCGCACCGTGGAGCTGGCGCGCCGCGCGACGGACGTGCCGATCGAGCTCACCATCGAAGAATTACCCGGTCTCGGCGCGGGCGTCGAGCGTGAGCTCGCGAGCATCGCGCAGGAGGCGTTGACGAACGCGGTCCGTCATGCGCGCGCGCGGCGCATCATCGTTCGCGCTTCAGCTGCACGCGGCGTCGGCTTCCGGCTTTCCGTCGCCGACGATGGACGCGGCATCGCCAAAGAGCGCTTCGGCGCGGGCTTCGGTCTCACGAGCATGCAGGAGCGCGCGGAGCGCATCGGCGCCGAGCTGACCATCGTCACCGCGCCGCGCGCCGGCACGGAGATCGTGCTGGCGTGGGAGCCAGCGTCGTTCACGATCCCTCCTCATGATCACGAGCACTGAAATCGCGACTGTCCTCGTCGTCGACGATCACGCGCTCGTGCGCACGGGCGTCGCGAAGATCATCAATCACGAGCCCGACCTCGACGTCGTCGCGGAAGCCGCAAACGGTCTCGAAGCCGTGGCCGCGTTCGAGCGCTATCGCCCCGACGTCACGCTACTCGACCTGCGCATGCCGCTGATGGAAGGCGCCGAAGTCGTTCGCCAGATCCGCGACCGCGACCCGCAGGCGAAGGTGATCGTGCTGACGACCTACGACACCGACGACGACATCTCCCGCGCCTTGAAAGCCGGTGCAAAAGCGTACGTGTTGAAGGACATCTCCGCGGACGACCTGATCGCCTGCATTCACGACGTCCTCGCCGGCAAGACCTACCTCGCCCCCGCCGCAGCCGCGAAACTCGCCGAGGGCCTGACGCACATCCAACTCACCCCGCGCGAGCTCTCGACATTGCGCCTCATGGCCGACGGAAAGTCGAACAAGGAAATCGCGAACGCCCTCGGCATCAGCGAGCGCACGGTGAAAACGCACCTCGGACACTTGTTCGAGAAGCTCGGCGTGACGTCTCGCACGGAGGCGGTGAAAGTGGCGACGCGACGTGGGCTCGTCCGCATGGACTGATGTGGAGTGCGGCAGCG
>Ga0075421_100000328_pt1 | contig 47872 bp, 47 predicted proteins | sample SoiMetdeltSBSDD5_FD_75292 | JGI IMG/M metagenome (GOLD analysis project Ga0075421, IMG submission 75292) | Bulk soil microbial communities from a Populus tree surrounding site in Tennessee, USA - Soil MetaG P. deltoides SBSDD5 | ecosystem: Environmental > Terrestrial > Soil > Tree plantation... | reverse complement strand
ACTGAAGTGGATACCGGCGCCGATGTAGGAGATATCGTCTTGAAAGAATTGACCGTACGGTGACGGCCCTTCGTACAGCTCCAGCAGCAACATGATGAGGCGTCCCGGGTGGCCTTCCGGCCCGGGGCGTCCAATCTCCAAGCCAACCCGCACGCTCGTCGCCGGCGACCAGTCGTGCAGCTCCGTGGTCTTGACGTCGACGCCGGCTAACATCTGCACCTTCCGAGCGCGTCCGGAGCGCAACTCGACGCCAGCATGGAACAGCGAGTCCGGCAAGGTATCAGGCTCACGTCGGAAGATCCACTCGCCTCCGCCATAGCCGCGTAGCAACCCGAGTTCCTGTGAGATGAGGACCTCCACCGACTCGAATGAGAGGTTCTCGCGCACGATGTCTTCACTGCGCAGAAGGTACTCGTCACCGAGATGCGAGCTTTGGTGATACAGCTTCGCGCGGACGCTGAAGCCATTCCGACGGAACGTCAGTGGCAGCCCGATGATGTAGTCAGCGTTGATGAGATCGTTGGACGCCGTCCCCACGTCGAATTGGGCGAAGATGCTTCCGATCACATCCAGCTGCACGCCTTCGCCCGGCTCGGGTCCACCCCATCGCACGAGGCCGAAGCTATCTCCCACACCAACTGAGGCAATCGAGGTCCCCTCGCCCGTTGGATCATCGAGCGAGCGGAAGGTACCGTGAAGGAAGCTCACAAACGACCTGGCTTCTTTCGGGTCGGCAAGCAGGGGACAGAAAATTTGATCCTCTGGGAAACCGACCGTGCCCGTCGCTTGCGCCTCGTGCACACCTGTCCCGCATCGCGGCGCATCGACCGTTTGCGCCTCGACGCGACCGACTGTGAGCAAGAGTAAAATCCCCGACAACGCAACTGCACCCTCGAGTCGACGAGCGCCGCTCATATCAGGAACTCCGGGGAGGTGGCGTGCATTCTACAGGGTGCTTTTCGAATTACACGAGCTCATCTTCGTCATAATTCCTCCAGGGGCATCCTGTTCCTGCCCTCATAGCTCTGCAGGAGGTCGCCATCGTGAAGACCGCTTTGATCGTCGTCGTCGCGGTCGCGCTGAGCGCGCCGGCGTCGGCTCAATGGCTGAAGCAGCCCACGGCGGGATTACCGCGCACGCCCGACGGCAAACCAAATCTGCCCGCACCCGCGCCGCGCGCACCGGATGGTCAACCCGATCTCTCCGGTCTCTGGTTGAAGATCTCCCCGAAGTACTCCCGGAATATTGCGGCCGATCTGAAGCAGGACGAGGTTCAACCCTGGGCGCGCGCGCTCGTGGAAGAGCGCCGCGAAAATCTCGGCAAGGACTACATGAACGTGAAGTGTGTGCCGCTCGGACCCGGCTACACGACCGCGGCCGACAGCACGGGTGCCGAGATGATGAAGATCGTCCAGACCCCGGGCCTCATCATCATCCTCAATCCCGATCTCACGTATCGACAGATCTTTCTCGACGACCGCAAGCTGGAAACCGCGCCCAATCCCACGTGGATGGGATACTCGGTCGGACACTGGGAGGACGAGACGCTGGTCGTGGAGAGCTTCGGGTTCAACGATCGGACCTGGCTCGATCACGATGGCCATCCACACACCGAAGCGCTGCGTGTGACCGAACGCTACCGCCGTCGCAACGTCGGCAACCTCGATATCGAGGTGACGTTCTCCGATCCAGGGGTGTATGCGAGGCCCTGGACCGCGGCCGTGCGGGCCGAGCTTGCGGCAGACACCGAGATGATCGAATGGGTCTGCAACGAGGGGCGGAGCGGCCTCGAGCACTGGGTCGGCAAGGCCTCAGATGAACGAAAGGGCGAGGTCAACGTCGCGCCCGAGATCCTGTCGAAGTACGTCGGCACGTACGTAGAGCAGCAGCCCTATTGGAGGGCTGTCGCGCGGGTCGTGCAGATCACGGTCGTCGACGGCAAGCTCGTCGCGAACATGGACGGCCGCGGGGATGTTCCCCTGATCGCCACGTCCGACGCCGCCTTCACCGGTTTGTATGGCCTCGGTGTCGAGTTCATCCAGGGCGGCGCCGGGGGGCTCTACGTCAAGCACGTCTCGGGCAACTACCGATTCGCGCGGAAGTAGCCTGAGCCTGGCCTCGCAGCGCTCGCGGAACGAAGCCCGCGAGCGCCGACCGAGGACTGCGCGTCGCTCAGCGAAACGACAGGTTCACACCGCCGCTGACTGCATTCTCTGACGCGCTGCGCCCGTAGTTGATATGGACGCGCGTCCTCTCGGCGACGTTGTACGAAAAGCCTACTGCGCCGGCGAATTCACTACCGGCCCCGGCAGCATTCAGCCTCAGGGCAAATCGGTCCCCCGGGTTTGGCAGAGCGTCTTTGACGGCCGCTGCCAGTGCCGCTCCTTCGAGTGCCTTCCCAAGGTCGTCTTCAATGGTCGCAAGGCGGTTGTTCACGTCCACCAGGTTGCTGTTGAGCGCCCCGACCTGTCCCTCCAGCGTCGTTAAACGCGCGCCGAACGCCGTGAGCTGCGGGCCAAGCGTGCTCAGCGTCGTGACCAGGCCATCGATGCGCGTGCTCAAGGCATTTATCTGCGAGACCGTCGCAATCGAGCTGATGTGGATTGCCCCGCCTTGCGAGATGCAGAATCCATTCGGGGTGCCGCAATCCGCGCCCTGGAACACAAGAACGGGAACGTATGTTTCGCTCGGATCCAGGGGACTCACGATCGGAGGACCACTTTGAGCGACCGCCGTCGCGGGCAGCAGGAGCAACAGGAACACCACATTGATGAGTCGACGCATGCTGACCTCCAAAATATGCACATCGATGCCTTGGTCACAGGCATTTCGAGTCAAGCAATTCATGTTGATGGTGTGGGCGGGAGGCGACCGGGATGACAGCTTACCGAAGTTTTGCTCTCCGCGCGAGTCGAGTGACCGACGGCATTCAAACTGTGATGGCAGGAGCCTCCGGACGGGACTTATTGATTTCGCGCAAGAATTGGCGCGCGGCAGTTCGTTCACGCCCGAAGATACCCAACGCCGCACCGAATGACGTCGCGATGCCACCTGACGAGAAGAGGTCAGACCGCTGTCATCCGTAAGGCACTTGAAAGTGTCTCCCACCAGTGTCGGGCGCGATTTCCTTGCGCATTTCGCCTTTCAATCCTTGTGGCCGAGAATTTGCTGTAGTGGCGCCCGATATGAACAACTCTCGCTTCTCGTTTGCGCTCGTCGTCGTTGCCTCGCTTGCCTCACTTGCCATCGGGTGTTCTGAGTCCACTTCCGCACCCACGTCGCCTTCGTCGATAGGTAGCGGCTCGAGCACGCTTACGTCCGATCAACTCTCCGGCACCTGGAATGTCGTGTCGATCCAGCCTGCCGGTCAGGCGGAACAAGCGGTCCCTTCTGGTGCCCGCTACGTTCTCACCTTCTCTGACGGTCGCCTGTCGACACGAGCGGACTGCAATTTGTGCGGCGGTGCATTTGGGTTGTCTGGTCAGACACTGACGGCCGGCCCCGCACTCGCCTGCACGAAAGCCGCGTGTCCCACGATGGCTTTCGAAAGCCAGTACACGATTCTGCTCAGTGGCGAAAGCACGGTGACGCTTACGGGCAACTCCCTGGTGTTGTCGTCAGCGCGCGGCGTGCTGCGCTTCTCACGCTGACCTAACGCGTAACACACGTAGCGTGCCGTGGTATCAGCCGGCGTTCCCGAAGGCGTCGGCAAACGTCTCGCCGGCTTCCAGGCATTCCGCCAATATGCCGAGATCGCTCAGATACGGTTCGACATATTGCATGGGGTGTTGACGCCGGAACATGCGAGCCACCGTGTCGATCAGGTAGAACACCAGCGCGCCTATCGCCTCGACATTCGTGAGTCCCTGCCGGTCTCGCGCCCACGCCAGCGTCGTCTGGCCCGTCTCCATCGTCGAGGATGATCGGAGATCTTGTACCCAGCTTGGAGAAGGTTTCTGCAATCGCGCGCGACTGAGGGTCCATCTGGTCACGCCCCTCCCCTGGCGCAGCACCCAGCAGCTACGCACCATATGGAAAACGTCGTAGAGCGGAACCTGAATTCGTCCGAACGTGTCGAAGTCCAGCAGCCACCAGTGCCCGTCGTACCGCAGAATGTTACGTGGCCACAGATCGCCGTGCTGCAGTACCCGACGCACCCTTCCTGCGGCGGAAATCGCATTGCGGACGACCGCAGCCTGACCGGGCGCAAATAGCGAGGGCGGAATAGTGTCGAATGCCCACGCGGCCTCAGCCGCCAGATCGATGCGCGTCTGCCCAGCGAAAAGTTCGGGATCGACAATGAGACCACGGAGCGCGATCGTCTCCATCAACAGCAGGATTTCTTGAATGGCCGCGTCGAGCTTGCCTGTCCTCATCCGAGGAACTCTCGGTTCGAACGCACGACCCGGCACGTATTCGCTGATCGTCATGTGCAAATCTGTCGAGCCGACTGCCCGCGCCGGCGGAAGTACGTGACGCAACGCCGGCTCCATGCTCATACGCGTGCAGAACTCCGTCTGACGGATCCAGTCCTTCGTCGGCGGACGGCACTTGCAGAAGTGGGTCGGCACGCCCTTGCGATCGAGGATGAGCGCATTGAACCCGTGCAGCTTCATCAGATCGCCCTCTTCGAGGCGCGTCGCGGGCAGCAAGACCCTGTTGTCGATCATGATGACGCGCTGCCAGAACCCGCGCTCGCTGGCATCGAAGCCTGCCTGCTCGAGGAGTGAGGCAAAATCGGATCTCATTTGATAGCGAGGATGAACGCGTCCGGATAGAGCAGCTCGTACAGCCCGCCGGCGGCCCATAGCGCACGCAAGGAAACGTTCGTACGAGGCATCCGCTCTCGTTCGTACGCCATCGTGGCTCGTCGACACGCGGGAACGATAGCGTCACCGACCGACCGTTCTACGAAGTACGCTCGCGTTTCCGAAAATCCTGCTCGTGCCAGCGCGTTGCACGCCGGGCCCAGGTGCAGCGAGGGTCCTGTGTGACCTGAGCGTACGAATCGACTCCACTCGCCGACTCCTTGCCGCAGCAGGGCCCGATGCCATTTGGCGTTCGGACCGCTCAGGAACAGCACTCCGCCGGGGGTAAGCAACCGGCGAAGCTCAGTCAGCGCCGCGACTAAGCGCGGATCTCGAAATGGCGAGTGACGCGAGGTGGACCATGCGTTCACGAGATCAGTGGATACCACACAGTCCACGCTGGCATCCTCGTACAACAGATTCGCGCTGTGGTTGGCCTTCGAGTCCAGGGGAGCGGCGTAGTGGAGCGACGCAACCGGAACGTTCTCGACTTGCTTGAAATGCGCCGACAGGCCGCGCTTATGGAGCGGCGGGATCTCTCCGATCACAAGAGCACGAGAGCGACCTACCCGGGGCGCAAGCCACAACCAGTTTGCCGCACCAGTCAGCGGATATCCGGCTTCACGTGACCCGTCGAGCAGGTGCCCGTCTGCAGCCTGCGTAGTGGTCATCTCTACGGCCGCTCCGCAGCGATGTAGAACGAATGGACGGTCTGGCCCAGGAGCCCCACGGCCGCAATAGATTGCAACACGAGCCGCTTCACACGCGAGCCCTGGTTCACGTAAGGGCGGATCACGTCGTCGCGATCTAAGGGGACCGCCACTTCCGGGTGGTGATAGGTCGGCAGCGCGGCAAAGAACTCGATCGCGGTGAATCCCGCCTCCTGGAGCAGTCGCTTGTAGCCGCGGGCGCTGTAGATCCACGTGCGATACGGCTTGCCCCGGCGCCAGCGGGTGACGGCGTCAGCCAGCCAGCGTGGCATGACCGCCACGTACGGCATCTCATCGTGCGGAATCGCGCCCCGAAAGTACTCGAAGTGAAGTCGATTTTCGATCCCGATTCCGATCCGGCCGCCCGGACGCAACGCCGACCGGATGGATCTCAGGAAAGTCAGCTGCACCTGCCGCGGCGAACCCGCCTGCGCATCCGGCGACGCACCAGTAGCGACCCACTCCAGAACTCCGTTGACGACGGCAAGATCCACGTTCGTCACCGATGGCGGCAATCGAAGTGCATCGCCATGAATGACCTCGACGTTGAGCCCATCCTGCCGGAAACGGTGCTTCATGAACTGGCACCAGCGCTGATCCTGTTCGACCGCGAGCGCCCGCTCGAAGCGGCGTCCCAACTCGCAAGCAATCACGCCCGAGCCGGCGCCGACGTCCATCGCGACCTGACGGGTCGGTACCTCGAGTGAGAGGTAGAAGGCCGCCTTTGCCGGATCCGAAAACCATTCGCGCTTGCAAGAAAGCGTGGGTAAGGTAAGAGTCGAGATCGCGCGCTGCCAAGGCACCCCGCGATCGATCTCCTGAACGAGCGCAGTGACCTCGTCAGTTGGTAGCGTGCCTTGACCGGTATCGGGTACGACTCCCAGCGGCAGAACTCTCGCCATTTGCCAATTTCGGCCGCGCGAATCGCGCACTCGCGCAATGTTTACGACGAAGAGGTCGCCAACACGTAAACTCGTTATTTCATGCAAATCTCGTGCGTTAATACGGATGAGTTTGATTAGGACCTGCGCATCCACTAGCTCAGCGTTATGGTGGAGTCGGTCGGCTTTTGGGGTCTGATGAAGCTCACGATGAACACGCCCGCCTCTTCATTTGTCGCCGCCCGCGATTTCATCGTGAAGCATCGGACACACTATGAAACGGCGGTCCGCGAGTTCGCGTGGCCGCGGCAGGAGCACTTTAACTGGGCGCTCGACTACTTCGACACTATTGCCGCCGGAAACGATCGACCCGCCCTTCACATCGTCGACGAAGGCGGAACGCAGACGATCCGGTCCTTCGCGGAACTCTCGGCGTCATCGAATCGCGTCGCGAATTTCCTGCGCGATCTCGGCGCCCGACGAGGCGACTGCCTGTTGCTGATGCTGGCCAACGAGGGGGCACTCTGGGAGACGCTGCTCGCCGCAATGAAGCTCGGCGTCGTCGTAACCCCCGCCTCGACGCTGCTCACTACTGCCGACATTCAGGACCGCATCGACCGCGGACGGGTCCGTCACGTCGTTGCAGGCGCGGCCAACGCAGCGAAATTCGACCACGTGACCGGCACATTTACTCGAATTGCGGTCGGCGACGCGATTCCGGGCTGGCGTCGATTCGATTCCGCACGCCATGCTGCCGCATCATTCGCCGTCAGTGGCACAACCGCAGCCAGTGATCCGATGCTCCTGTACTTCACGTCTGGAACCACCGCCAGCCCGAAGCTCGTCACGCACACGCATCAGAGTTATCCCGTGGGCCATCTCTCGACCATGTACTGGATTGGCCTGCAGGCCGGCGACCTGCACTGGAACATCAGCTCGCCCGGGTGGGCCAAGCATGCCTGGAGCAGCTTCTTCGCTCCGTGGAACGCGGAAGCCACTGTCTTCATCTTCAATTACGCGCGTTTCAACGCGAAGGCGGTACTCGACGCCCTCGTCACGCATCGAGTCACGACGATATGCGCGCCGCCGACCGTGTGGCGGATGCTCATCCAGGAGCCGCTCGGCGACTATCGCGTCGCGCTGCGTGAAGCGCTGTCGGCAGGCGAGCCGCTCAATCCCGAGGTGATCGCACAGGTGCAGAAGGCGTGGGGGCTGACCATCCGCGATGGCTACGGTCAAACCGAGACCACCGCTCAGATCGGCAACTCGCCAAGCCAGCCAGTGAAGGCGGGCTCGATGGGACGGCCGCTTCCCGGTTACGACGTCGTGCTCCTCGACCCCGAAGGTCAGGTGTCGGAGAAGGAGGGCGAAATCTGCCTGCGTCTGGACGATCGGCCGCTCGGCCTCACCGAGGGCTACGCCGATGACGACGCGAGGACGTCAGCGGCAATGCGAGATGGTTACTACCACACCGGCGACATCGCGTCGCGAGACAGCGACGGGTACCTCACCTTCGTCGGCCGCGCCGACGATGTGTTCAAGGCGTCGGACTACCGGCTGAGCCCGTTCGAGCTCGAGAGCGTCCTGATCGAGTTTCCTGCGGTTGCCGAGGCCGCGGTGGTGCCGAGCCCCGATCCGCTGCGGCACGCCGTGCCGAAGGCGTTCGTCACACTGGCGGTCGGCTTCACCCCATCGCGGGAGCTCGCCTCCGCGATTCTGGCGCATTGCCGCAACGCCCTCGCTCCCTACAAGCGGATTCGGCGGATCGAGTTTGCGCCGTTGCCGAAGACGATTTCAGGAAAGATCAGGCGCATCGAGCTGCGCCAGGCCGAGGCCACCCGGCGTGCCGCTGGCGAACGCGGTGAGCACGAATTCTTCGAGGAAGATCTGTAGCACCGGGTTCTTTGGGAGCCCTCGTTCATCGCGCGACGGTATCGATGATGGCCTGCGGCTTATCGGCAGCAATCACCAGACGATTACGCGTCGCCAGGTAGCTGTAGCGGATGTTGATGTGTGCCTCGGCGATTCGTTGAAACACACGCGCCGCTGACCCGGGTTCATCTTCCACCGGCACGATCGCGACCTGCTGTTCCTGCACGATGCGGAATCCTGCATCGTTCAGGCACTTCCTCGTGGCGGGCAGGTCGGTGGTGAGAACATGAACGACGCCGTTCATCTCGGTGTAGCCGTCGATATTGATTCCGGCCGCGCTCACGCTGCCAATCGCCCGGGCGAGCATGCCGGGGCGATCATCGGGAAGGGTCACGGCCAGGTCGGCCGCCAGATGGGGAACCATTGCGCCCTCCTCTCGTTACGGGAGCGCGCTCAGGATACTCTTTTATCGCTGTTCAGCTTCCGGATACAGTCCATCGCCAATCTGCTGCGCCCGTCATCGAGGTCGTGGAGGCCTGAATGTCTTGTCAGTCGACGCGCTCGCTGGTTTTCGGCCTTGCCTATGCAGTCCTGGCCATCACATTCGTCACGCCGGTACACGGCGCTCCAAACTGCACGGCGGAGCACGGGCAGCTCCTCATCGACGCGGGGAGCTACAAACAAGCGATTAATGAATTCACGTGTGTGATTGGGACCGATCCGACTGGGGTCGAGGGTTACCGCGGCCGCATCGAGGCCCAACTTCTCCTGGGACAGTATTCGAACAGCTTCCGCGACTACGCACGCGTGACAGCAGTCGTGACACCGGTGCACCCGGACGCCCAGAGCATTATTCTGGCGGGCTACGCCGCCCGCCTCGAGACCGCCCCGAACGACATCGCAGCGCTCACGGGCGCGAGCTTTGCTCGCTGGGCGTTCTTCGATTACCTGGGAGCCATCAATGTGCTCGATCATCTCCTCGATGTCGAGCCCACGAATCACTACGGCTACCTGTTTCGCGGCTCGAGCCGGCTGCTCAAAGGCCACGCGGTGAACGCTGGCGTTGCAGATCTCGACTACGCGATCGCGCTCGCGCCCGAAAGCCCCGACGTGCGATACATCGTGGCCGACGCCTACACCTACGGCTTGTTCGATCCGCAGCGTGCTTTCGCCGAAGCCACGTTCGCGCTCGAAGCCGGGCTCGACACGGCCCGCGTTCACGCGATTCTCGGCAGCGCCTATACCGCGTTTGGAGACGTGGCGGCCGCAGCGACCCACATCGACCGACACGTCCGGCTCGTCACCACGGAGCTGCTGCCGACAACCCCACTTCCCTCGCGCGCGTCGGTGGATCTCGACCTCCTGCCAGGGCAGACCTACGACCTCCCGTTGGTTGTTAGTGCCGGCGAGAAGGTTTCGATTGTCACCAGCAGTCACGACTACTGGGACACGATCCCGATCCTGCTTGGCCCTGACGGCTCACCGGTACTTGGCAGCGATGATGCCTGGAAGTACTTCGCCGCGTTCGACTGGACGGCGCCGTCGACCGGGACCTACCACATGCGAGTCACGTTCTTCGAGAGCGTCATCACCGGGACGTTGCGCGTGTCGCGCAAGTAACGAGGGCTGGCCCCCGGTCAGTTCTTGATCTGGGTCTGGTGTCAGGCAGTGAATGGTGAATTCACGATTCACTGCCTGACACCGAATCTATTGCGTGAATCGGCCGACGTACGCGGCCTTTCCAATGATGATGCCCTTCATGGCCTCGAGCAGTTGCGTGCGTGTGGCGTCGGCGTGCAGGTTCAGCATCGCGCTCAGCGCGTAGAGCTCGAAAACGTAATGATGGTACCGGGGGCCAGCGGGAGCGCCAGGTCCGAAATAGTCCGCGCCCGACGCCCGCCGTTCCTACACACGACTTGTCGATACGTCAATTTGAACGTGTATTGATAAACGGCTCGAAATAGGCGCTCGCTGCGAAATCGGCCGCAGTGCTGCTGAAAGATCCGCGACTGGAGCCCGGGCGGCACTGTACGGAACGAACAGTCAATCGTGCGTCATCGCGTCACCTGCGGTGCGCGCGGCAGTCCGGCGCGCGCAGACCACGCAGGAGCTGCGTGCCTATCTCACGATCGGCCGCCCGCTCCTGGTCCTCGAACCGGTATCGGCGATCGTGATACTTGCGACCGGCACGTATCTCACAAGCGTCGCCAATTTCTGGGACTTGGGTTGGGTACAAGTGTCGGTTGCCGCCTGGCTGATGAATTTGGGTGTGGCCATTACCATGGTGAAGCCCGCGATCGGCCGCGTTGCCGCCGCCACCGCGTCGCCAGATGGCCAAATCGGGCAACATCTCGACGCGCTCCGCTGGTCTGACCGGTGGTCCATCGGCGGGGACGTGCTCCTGGCGAACGATGCCGCGTCACTGTACTTAATGGTTATGAAGCCAGACCTCGCAGGTGCGCTTGTGCTCGTGATCGTTGCGAATCTCGTGGTCAGTGGTGTACGAGCGGCAAGACATGGCTTCGCCCGCAGCCACGTCGCCGCCAGTTCACCGTCGACCGCTGCAAGGAAATGACTTTTGACATTTGAAATTTGACTTCGCTCGCGAAGCGAGCGACGGTGAGTCTACCCCGTCGGGATCTTCAGGATGTGCGTACCTTCAAGATCCGAATAACCTAAGAAGCCGCCCTCGAAGAAGACGACCTCGCTTCTCGAATAGCGCGGGAGATAGCGACGGAAGACAGCCGCGCCATCCTCGGTGCGCAGCACGTAGACGACGTCCCTCGCGTTCCCGATCGAGAGCGTCGTCGTCTCACTGATGGCGATGTACGAGCCCGTCGGGTCGACCGCAGCCGATGTCACGCTGCGTCCCGTGTTCGTCCGATGTCGCCCGGACCTGCCGCCGAGCGACCAGCCAATCTGATATGAGCCATCCTCTTTGTAGGCATCCCACGCCACCCATCCGTCGCCGACGCGCATGTAGGTCGAGCTCTGCGCGCGAATGTCTCCAGGTTCGAACGACACGGGGCGCGCCTGTCCATCGAAGCTGACGATGAGTGGCCGCCCGTCGCGCCACAAGAGAACCTCGCGCGCCTCAGCGTCCACGTCCAGGAGCACGTACGAAGCGGGGCCCAAAGGTGCGAGGTCGATTTCGGCCTCGAAAGCCACTGCTCCTGGGGGGGCCTTGCGCACCAGGACGTGGCTGAGCACCGGAGGGCCCGAATCAGGGGCGGTGATCACGTAAGCCACCGCGTCGCCGCGCCGCGAGATGATTGGAGGGCTCTGGAATGTCTCGCTCGACTCGGCCAGTCGCTGCAGCGGGGCAACAGGATTGGTAAGCGTCCACCACGTTCTCCCGTTGCTGCGCCTGTCACGCTGCTCGACGATGGCGACTCCATCGGGGGAGGCGAACTCAAGGCTGGTGAAGAAGTCGAGATACCCCTCGGGACTTTTACCCGGCGTGGGCAGCACGGCATCGGTCGTCTTGCAATCAGGCACGCGAAGGAGCGTGTCTCGTCCGTCTGGCGGACGAGCCGCCCACCGCGCGCGAGCGCCTTGTCCCGTCTGTATCGCTGACGAGCGTACCGACCGCAATTCCACTGCTCGAACGAAGCAGTGCTCGGCCCACGTGTTCAACTCGCTTGCAGTATCTGGTTCGATCAGGAAGAACGCAGGGATCGCTGACAGATACAGGACGTTCAGCGCCATGGTCATCGGGATGATCCCCAGCCAGATGAACTTGCGGGACCAGCTGCCGGCGAGTGACCAGTAGAGAGCAAGACCTGCTGCAATCTGTGACATCACCGCTACCGAGACATCGGCTGCCATCCACGCAAGAGACCGATCGCCGTTGACACCTGGGACGAACGCCTCGCCAAGGAACCATGCGGCGTGAGGGCCGATCAGCGGGATGAAGTACACCCCGAACGAGCCCAGCAGCGCGACCCACCGTCGCCAGACTGTTGCAGGCATCTCACCGATGTTTCGACTGATGCACCGTGCCTGAAGACCCCTCGCACGAAATGCGCGTACATTCTCAGGATGTCACCGCACATCCTCGTCACCGGCGCGACCGGCCATATCGGCAGCGAGGTGGTCTCGCAACTGCGGGGTACTGGTTGCCGGATTCGCGCCATGAGCCGCAATCCGCGCTCCGCCAATCTGCCGGCGGACGTCGAAATCGTGCGCGCTGATCTCTCCGCGCCCGCCACACTCGATGCGTGCCTGAAAGGCATCGATACCGTGTTCCTCGTGTGGATCGGGCCGCTCGCTGCAGCCGCGCCGGCAATCGAGCGGATCGCCGCACACGCCAGGCAGATCGTGCTGCTCACGTCGCCGCACCGCACACCCCACCCATTCTTTCAGCAGCCGAACGGTATGCGTGTCATTCACGCCGGCGTCGAGCAACTGATCGAGGCGTCAGGCCTCAGCTGGACGTTCTTGCGCCCTGGACCATTCGCGATCAATTGCCGCAATTGGTGGGCGCCACAACTTCGGAACGGCAACGTGGTGCGCTGGTTCTATGCAGACGCCGCGACTGCGCCGGTGCACGAGCGCGACATCGCAGCGGTGGCGGTTCGCGCACTGTGTGACGAGAGCCACGACGGCCGTGAGCACGTGCTCACCGGACCCACGTCGCTGACCCAGCGGGAGCAGGTGCAGATCATCGGCGACGCCATCGGCCGGCCGCTGCTTTTTGACGAGTTGTCGCGTGAATCCGCACGCGAACAGATGCTCGCGATGGCATTTCCGCCGCCCATCGCTGACATGTTGCTGGACGCCTACGCGGCCGCGGTCGGTCAGCCGGCGCTGGTGACATCTACCGTGTTGGAGGTCACGGGTACGCCGGCGCGTTCGTTCGGCGACTGGGCCCGCGACCACGCCGGCGACTTCGCGACACTGTTGTAATCGGTGGCGCAGACGCCCCGACCATGTGGTTATAGTCGCGTGCGGACAGCCTTCACGACATCAACGTGCAGGGCGCCGCTTACTGTTTCGGATACTTCGGGTGCGCCTTGAGCTCGCGGATCTGCAAGATGTGGCGCTGTTCGTGCGTCGAAATCAGCAGGGCCCACTGATACGCATCGCAGCTCTGACGCTCCACGAGGCGGCTGCGAAGATCGTCCTTGGTTGTCCGGACGTACTCGAGCAGCTTCGCGTGCTGCGTACGATACGTCATCAACCCGCTCTGCACGTCCTTCTGCGTGCGCGACGGCTCCTCGCTCTTGAGCGCGGTTTCGCGGAAAGTCCGATCGATGCCGTACCACAGCACGTCGATGTCGGTCATCATGCCGGCGCGGCCGTCTACCGGCCGGGCGCTCTGCAGAGCATTCCAGTAGATCGGTCCGACCACGACGAGATGATCGAGCACCTCCAGGATCGTCCAGGAGGCGGCCGACGGGCGGAACGACGCTTGCGCCGCCGACAGCCCGGACACTTCATCTTCGAGCCAACTCGCCGTCATCTGCATGTGGGCGACGAGGCGCTGGCGTTCGAGATCGGTGATAGGTGGCATCGCGGCCGGCATCGCCCCGGCCGCAACGAGGAACGCCGCGACCAGCACCCATTTGCGCATAGCCTCCACCTTTGACTTTTGACGTTTGACCTTTGACTTCGCTCGCGAAGCAAGCGAAGTCTCACCCGATACCTGCGACGAACATCAGGCCGACGATGATCATGAGTACGCCGGCCACTCGGGCGACGAGAGGACCTACGGGGCCGATCACTGACAGGTGTACCCTTCAGAACGCTGACTGGTGTTCTTGATGCTCTTCAATCAGAACTAGTGGCGGCGGCGATGGGCAGGCCAGCCGCAGTATCTCGGCAAACGCGAAAGTCTAGCATTTCTTTTGTACCTTAACGATCTCATCGATTCTCTTGAGCATCAGGGATTTTTCGACCTTTGCCCTTTGACTTCGCTCGCGAAGCGAGCGTGTGATCGTGGTGCGAGCGAGGTTGGCGCGACCGGCGAACTCGAACCTGCGGCCCGCGGGCTTAGAAGGGCAGATTGCTGTAACCGAATCGGCTGCTCGTGAACCACTTGCGGGCGCTGCCGCTCGGAAGTGTCACGCGCGGGACTGGTCGATTGTGCTCCTCGTGCGCAGCGTCTGGAGATCCTTCCAAGACCGTTCGAACCGCAGCGATGGCGGGGGGTGCACGTTCCGTAAACCTTCGCGCAATCGACATCTCGGCCTGATTCCCATAAGGGATATCGGCAAATGGCGACCGCGGCTCCTCATCGTCGTTGCCGTCCGGCGACAGACTTACCGGATCGTCGTAAGACCAGTGATTCGTCAGGCGCTCGAGAGCAGCACCGTCAGGCTTGGCGCGGTAGAGTTAAGCGAGTGCACGCGATCGAGACCATCGGTCTCACCAAATGTTACGGACAGTCGGGGCTGGTCGGGTCCCTGCTGACGCGGGTCCGTGCGTCGACGTCGCCACCAATCCGGGCGCTCGAATCGCTGGATATCGCTGTTCGCGAGGGCGAAGTATTCGGGTTCCTGGGGCCCAACGGCTCCGGAAAAAGCACGACGATTCGACTCCTGCTCGGGTTTCTTCATCCGACTGCCGGACGGGCGCGCGTGCTCGGACTCGACACGGTACGCGATAGTGTGACGATACGCCGTCGGCTCGGGTACCTGCCAAGCGGAATCGCGCTGTACGACACGCTCACGGGAGAACAGCTGCTCGATTACCTGGGCGAGCTGAGCGGCCGCCCGGCTTCGCGCCGCGTGGAATTGTGCCGGCGGCTGGAGCTTTCGGCGCGCACGTTGAAACGACTCGTCCGAGATTACTCACGCGGCATGCGCCAGAAGGTTGGCATCGTCCAGGCACTCCAGCACGACCCGGAGCTTGCCATTCTTGACGAGCCGACCGAGGGGCTCGACCCGCTCATGCAGCGAGCGTTCTACGAAATCCTCGATACCCTCAAGGCCGAGGGTCGGACGATCTTCTTTTCGTCACACGTTCTCTCCGAGGTCGAACGCGTGTGCGATCGCGTGGCGATCGTCCGCGAGGGACGGCTCGTGGCGCTGGAGGAGACGGCCGGACTCCTGGCTCGGCGGAAGCGCAACATCACGATGCGATTCACCGGACCGCCCCCGAGGCTCGAAGACGTGTCCGGGATCACGAACGTCGAGCACGGCGATGGCTACGTGACGTGTCGTGTCGAGGGGAGCGTGCGTCCGTTCCTGGCTGCCATCGCTGAGGCGGCGGTCGTGGATCTCACGATCGAGCCTGCGCGTCTCGAGGAAGCGTTCCTCGAGTTCTACGACGAGGCCACATGAACGGTGCGCTATTGCGGCATACCTTGCGTTTGCAACGGACCAAGCTCGCTATTGTTTCGATCGCGCTGACCGTCTGGGGCTTCCTGCCCCCGGTCATCTATGCGCGGTTCGGCTCTCAGTTCAAGGCTCTGATGGAGAGCGGGATTATGCCGGAGCAGTTCGTCCGCTTCGGCGGCGGAGATGTGTTCAGCCTCTCTGGTTCGATCGCCCTCGGCTTCATCCATCCGATCGCGATTATTCTGACGTCGGTGTTCGCAGTGGGTTTTTCGGCCTCGGCAGTCGCCGGCGAGCGGCAGCGGGGCACGCTCGAAGTCGCCCTGGCGCGGCCAATTTCCCGGCGGGCGCTCTATCTCAGTCTGCTGGCGGCCTCGTTCGGATTCATCGCCATCTCTATCGCAGCACTGCTCGCTGGCAGCGTCAGCGGGGCGACCTTTGCGGGCGTTGTCAAGGAACTGGCGTTCAGGAACCTACCGCTCCTTTGGCTAAACAGCGTCCTTCTGTTCGGAGCCTTTGCGGCAATCGCCCTCGCAGCATCGATCTCGTTCGATCGGCTCACGCCGGCGCTCGGCGTAACGCTGGGCATTGTGATAGCCATGTACGTGCTGGAAGTGCTCGGTTCCCTCTGGCCCGCGGCGGAAATGGTGCAGCCGTACTCGCTGTTCCACTACCTCAAAGCCAAGGCCATCCTGACCGGCTTTGTTGCGCCCTTTGACATGGTCGTCCTCTCGTCGGTCATTCTGATAGCGATGGTGTGGGCACTGGTGGTCTTTCCGCGACGTGACCTCGCCGCGCCCAGTTGATGACATCTACTGGCAACGCGGCAGTCACGTTTCGGCACACGCCCCTTCACGATGCAGAAAGGTCGTGTTCGTAGAATTCGATCAACCCGCTGATGTGCTGCAGCAAGTCCGCTGGCAATTCCTCTCTGTGAAGCACACCGGCCGCCACGGCCGACGCGACCGCCGGCTTCAGGTGCGTCGTCGCGTAGCGTTTCCAAATCTCTCGCGACGTATCCTCGTGGAATCGATGCACTCGCTCGTTGAGCTCGAATGAATCGATTTCGCCACGTTCCCAAAGACCAAACTGGTCGCGAAGCTCACCGAGAGCCTTGCGCAAGTCGCGATCATGGGCAATCCCGGCCCATTCTCGAATCTGGCGTTTGATGTGTTTCGGAACGTCTTGCATTTCTTGCCGCCTTTGGCTGGCTAACGTTTCAAATGAGCCGCGCGCCGTCGGCGGCCAGCCAATGTCAGGCGCCCCTTCTCACCGGCGATTCGCTTACACGAAAAAACGCTCAAATGCCTCGAGGACGGCCTGCGGGGCCTCCTCTGCAGGATAGTGGCCGCTTTCCACGGCGCCGCCAGTTACCGTGCTCGCGGCCTCGCGCCAGATCGTCACCACATCGCCGTACAGTTGTCCCACATTGCTGCGGCGCCCCCACATCACCAGGGTTGGCGGAGTGATCTTACGCCCGGCCCGGTGGTCGGCTTCATCGTGTTCGAGGTCGATGCCTGCAGCCGCACGGTAGTCCTCGCACGAGCCATGGATCGTCTTCAGGGTGAAGCAGCGGACGTACTCGGCGACAGCGCGATCATCGAAGAAGGCGGGCTGGCCGGTGCGGCTCAGATGGCGGAGCACGAACTCGCGCGCAGGAATCGCGGCGATCATTCGCTCGAAGAGATCATCCGGTTGTGCCATGAAGGACCAGTGCCACGCGCCCAGCGCCCACTCACGCGAGGTGTGCCCCCACACGTACCGGGTGGGGACAATGTCGAGCAGCGCAACCTTGCGAACGCGATCGGGATGATCGAGCGTCAATCGATGCGCCGTCCGCGCGCCTCTGTCGTGACCGGCCAGAAAGAACCGGTCATGCCCGAGCGCCGTCATGACCTCGACCTGGTCCTGGGCCATGGTGCGAAACGAGTAATTGGTGTGATTGGCGCCGCCATCGATCGGGCCGACGCTGTCGCCGTAGCCCCGAAGGTCTGCCGCTATGACGTGGTATCGCTTCGCCAAATCACCGGCGATCTTGTGCCACGATGCGTGTGTGAGCGGGTTGCCGTGCAGCAACAAGAGCGGCGGGCCGTCGCCACCGTGTCGCAGAAAGATATCGGCGCCGCTTGTTCGAATCCATCTCGCTTCGAAGCCCTCGAACAAGCCTGCATCGGGCGGAAACGCAGGCGTCGCAACCGGCGCACGCGCTGAGGTTTGTGCGAGCGCTTCGCGGGAGGGAGCGACGAACGGTGTTCCGAAGGCAGCCGCCGAGCCGACCATGAACTGTCTGCGGTCAATTTCCACAGCATCCTCCCGGCATTTCCTGCTCGGCCCGCAGCGTCTGAGCGCCTAACGCTCACCGCGTAAGCCCCGCGGCGACATGCGGCATGGGATAGTCGGCGAGTCGGCTCCATTGAGTGGTAGCCGGATCCGCTTCGACGACGTCACATCACGTCTGACCGGCGGCCATGGGGTTTTCGTCTGCACTCGGGCCATAGATCGCTGGCACTGGGACGTTCAAGAGTCGGAGGTACACCGATAGTTGGCCGCGATGGTGGTAGAGATGATTCAACGCAAGGGAGCGGATGAGGATACCCTTTGGCAACACCATGATCGGTGCCCCGTTCTTCTGCAACTGCCACAGTGCTCCCAACCCTGCATCACCGAGCGACGAGACGACGGCTTTGACTTTTTGGACGCTGTCGTCGTGCGCAGCGAGGATCTGACTTGTTGAAGTGGGTTCGGGCGGATCGCCCAAGTTGGGCATTTCCATTGAGTCCAGCAGCGCCCATTCACCAATCAGTCCTGGACCAACCGCCACGTGGAGTGCGAGTTGGCCCACCGACCTCGATTTCGGGTGCGGCTTCCAGTTCAACTGGTCAGCGGGAACCCGCTCGAGCAGGCGACGTGTCGTCGCCGATTCAAGCTCGAACTCTTGGAGGACTTCGGCTGCGGTGACAGGCAAAGCGTTACCTCCTTCCTGCGACGCTCAACCGGCGATCCCACTGTTCGGCAAGATCGCTGGCGAACCGTGCCTCTGCGAGATCCTGTCCGGCCAACTACTTATGGAGTAGACCGGCCACGCCCCTTCGCGTCCATACGCGATCGTCCGACTAGCCCCACTCCGACCGCATGTCCTTGTGCGCGCGGATGCTAACACGGATGACATCGCGGCGATCATGAACGCGTTTGGCCGCGACGACCGCGTTGGCCGCGCGCTCCCCGAAGAGTGCCCGTAAATGAACTTGAGGCTCCACCGATTGTCCATTGATTGTCCATTGAGGAATCGTGAAAGTGGCGCGCCCGGCCCGCCTTCGCTCCCCTTCTGCGTCGTGAGCTTCGGCGCGCCAAATACACTCGCCGCCATCTCGCCATAGCTCGCCTGCCTTCACGTGCGAGCGGTGGGCGGGTGGCGCGCCCGGAAGGACTCGAACCTTCGACCCCCGGCTTAGAAGGCCGACTACAGATGCGGCCGTGTTGTGATTTTACTCGACGTTTCGTGCGTTCTCGGAGGCTGCCACGGTCAAGTGCCACGGTAAACACCGCTCACAGGCTCTCGTGAAGTCGCCTTCGTGTACCCGCACCGCGCTCTGACCGTACGCCCCGTCCGAACGGTGTGAGTGAGTTGCTCATGCAGCGAATTCTCTCGACGGCGGCTCCAATCCCATGTGGTCTTCGGATGGGAAACGCCTGTTCTACGTACGCCCGCCCGCAACGGGTAACAGGGCATCGATTATCTACTCGGTCGATGTCCTCCGATCGGACACCAGCTTCGATTTCGGGAAGGAACAGCGTCTTTCCTCTGGCTCTCACTCGCTCCGGCCCGGACCGAGTTGAGTGCCCACCAGAATTGACGGCAAGAGGTCATCGCGTAGCCTCGGGCAATTGCTTCGAGATCTTGTCCTCATCTGGTAGCGTGTGGGCATGGGCCTAGCGGGTAGGGCGCGTTCAGGTCAGCATACGAGGAGCAGCACCAGCCATGACGGATTGGCAGTTCGCGCAGACCGATCCCTCCGAGGAATTCGCAAAGCTGCATCTGTTTGCGATGCAGAAGCGGCAACCTACGGGCGACGTCGAATTCATCATCACGGTATTCGAGTACGTCAGCCGCAATCAGCTCAAGATGAAGTTCTTTGCGCGGGCCGACAAGCAGGTCAACCAAAAGACAGCGCCGCTGACGCCGTTCGGCTGGGGTGAAACGATGTTGGCGGCGCTGCGCGAATGCAAAAAGTTGATTCAGGATTACCCGTACGAACCCTAGAAAGCAGTGGCTCTACGGCACTGATTCTCACCGGAGGGGTGTTGAGTCCGACGCCGGCTCTTTGTGAGATGGCTTCTACTGGCGAGCCCAAGTTCTGTGCCGAAAATCCTGAAGCCCTCATCCGGGGCGTCGTGATGGTAAGGTAGAATCCCCGCCACGACGATGCCTTTGATTCCGGGCACACGTCTGAGTGCATACGAAATCCTCGCCCCGATCGGTGCCGGGGGAATGGGTGAGGTATACAAGGCTCGAGACAGTCGGCTCGATCGGACCGTCGCCGTCAAGATTCTCCCATCACACGTCGCATCCGATCCCACCTTACGACTACGCTTCGAACGCGAAGCCAAAGCGCTGGCTGCGATCAGCCATCCGCACATCTGTTCTGTGTACGACGTTGGCCAGGCAATCACCGATCAGGGCACGGTCGATTACCTGGTGATGGAGCACTTGGAAGGTGAGACGCTTGCCGCACGTCTCCTGAGAGGCTCGTTGCCCATTGCGGATGCGCTGAGGTATGGGATCCAAATCGCTGACGCTCTTGATAAGGCGCATCGCAAAGGCGTCATCCATCGCGATCTCAAGCCTGGCAACATCATCCTCACTGCAAGCGGCGCGAAGCTGCTGGACTTCGGTCTCGCAAAGGTGAGCACCCGAGTCCATGGCACCGATGTGACTCGGACGGCGACCGTCACGTCCCCACTGACGGATGCAGGCACGATCGTCGGAACGTTCCAGTACATGGCCCCCGAGCAGCTCGAAGGACAAGAGGCTGATGCGCGCAGCGACATCTTCGCGTTCGGCGCAGTGCTCTACGAGATGGTCACGGGCAGGAAGGCCTTTGAGGGGAAAAGTCAGGCCAGCTTGATTGGCGCAATTCTCAAAGACGAGCCTCCACCGCCGTCGAGCATCCAACCAACGTCACCGGCCGTGCTCGATCAACTCATTCGTACCTGCCTTGCGAAGGCGCCGGACAACCGATGGCAGTCCGCAGGGGACATCGGTCGTCAGCTGGCGTGGATCCGCGAAGGTGGATCGCAGGCGAGCGCTGCCGCGATCCCGACTGTGGCATCAGCACGTGCAAGGCCAGCGTGGCTCGTACCGGCTGCCGCGGCTGCGGTCGCGGCGATCGTGGTCGGCATGATCGTGTGGACGTTGGCCCGCCCGGCCCCATTTACACCCGCACCGGTGTCTCGCCTGCTACTCGCTCCTTCGCCGAACGCTCCGCTCGTCAGTGTCGGTGGACTGGACGTCGCCATTTCTCCGGATGGCACCCGTATCGTCTATGTGGGCGAGACACCACAAGGAGGCCGAGGGCTTTACGTTCGTGAGCTCAGCGGTTCGGAGGCCACGCTGATACAGGGAACGGCGGGAGGGGATTTCGTGAATATGAACCCCTCGTTTTCATGGGATGGCAAGTGGGTTGTTTTCAGGACGGCCGGGAAGGGGATTATGCGGGTCGCGCTAGCCGGCGGTCCCCCTCAGAAAGTGTTCGACGATGAAGCGGGTTTCCTCGGGGCAGCGTGGGGACCGGATGACAACCTCGTTGTCGCACTTTTCAGGGGTGGTCGTCAGAATGGGCTCTATCGAATTTCGGCGAGCGGCGCGGGAACGCTCGAACGTCTGACGCCGGAGGGCGACCAGAACGTCCTGTATGCGGCCCCCACGTTTCTTCCAAACGGCAAGGGAGTGCTCTTCTATCTGATCGGCCTCGAGCAGCCGCAGACAGAACGACTCGCGGTGGTCGATCTTGCGACCGGGCAGCAGCGCATCCTTGTCGATGGTGGAGCCAACCCTATGTACTCCACCTCTGGTCATCTCGTGTTCGCGCGTGGGACGACCCTCATGGCCGTGGCATTCGATCAGGAGCGACTCGAGCTCCGAGGCACGCCGATAGCCGTTCAACCTGGTGTGCGGCATCCAAATCCGAGTACCGCCACCGACTATGGGCTCTCACGCAATGGGACATTGATCTACGTCCCGAGCTCGGACTCCGACCCGGTAGCTGCAAGAAGGATCGTCTGGGTCGACCGCAACGGTCGCGTGGTTGGCACGCCCGTGGGTAATGAAGTCGGATCGCATCGGGGTTTGCAATTATCGCCAGACGGCCAGCTCGTCGTCGTTTCCTCGAACGGCGCCGTGACAGTTCTCGACCTCAAAGGACGGCCACCGTTGCCACTCGTGAACGCTGCGCCGACTGCGTGGGGGCCTCTGTGGTCTCCGGATCAGAAGACGGTGATTTTTGCGTGGAACCGGTCTGTTGATACAACCTGGCTTCTCCACTCGATTCCGAGCGACGGCAGCTCACTGGACCCTGCACCTCTCCCCTTCTCTAACCAGGACGCTCTTGGGTTCACTACCTTTGTGTTGCCTCTCGCGTGGGCGCCTGATGGCCGTCTCGTGGTCGCCTTCTCCGTCGCGACGGGAAGTGGGGGCGACATCATGGCGCTTCCCGCGGCAGGTGGCGAGGTGCAGGATCTCGTGAAGACGCAGTTTGTGGAAGACTCTGCCCAGATCTCACCCGACGGTCATTGGCTTGCCTATCGCTCGAACAGGTCCGGTCGCTTCGAAGTCTGGGTTCAGGCTCTGTCAGGCGGCGCACCGGTTCGCATCTCCCAGAGCGGTGGCCGGCAGCCGGTGTGGTCACGCAACGGTCGCGAGCTCTTCTACGTCGAGGCAACGAGGATGATGGCGGTTGGCGTCAAGAGTGGTGAGGATTTCAGCTTCGACGCACCAGTCGCCTTGTTCGAGTGGCCGTTCGTGCAAGACTTCTTGGAGTTCAGAAATTACGACGTGGCCGCCGACGGCCGTTTCCTGATGCTGGCTCCGGTGCGAGACGAATCCACGTCCGCAACGAGTGCTCCGACTGGAATCTGGGTCGTGCAGAACTGGGTAGAGGAACTCAAGCGACTCGTGCCCGTCGACTGATCTGCCACACCTCGTGGCTCCAGCCCCGTCGAGGCGTACGCGACGAACGACCCGTCTGGTGAAACGGCAGCGTCCACGTCCACCAACTCGGCCGCATCGATGCGCTTCGTGAGAAAGCGAATCCAGCGATCGCTCTGACGATATTTAGCGAAGCCGCGGCCACTCCTCGATCTTGATTCGACCTACGAGCCGCGTGCCCCCTTTCGCCTCCGCTCCTACGATTACGCCCTCGCCATCGGCCACCATGCCCCAATCCGGAAATGCCCGAGCGATGTTCGGCATATGCGTCACGATGATCGTGTTTGAGCCTACAGGCAAATGCGTCACTCGCTCGCGCAGCCACGCCGCCTGCGCGTCGGCAACCGCCTGCATGCTCTGACCACCGTCGCCGAGCTCGTCAACAGCTTTCGCTGTCGGGAGCTGCGCCAGCCGCACGGTTTCCATCGCCCGGTATGTGGGGCTCGTCAACACCTCGCCGATCGGGATCTTCAGATCGCGAATGGCCTTGCCCATCTCAACCGATGTCGTGCGCCCGGCTTCGTCCAGTTGTCGCTCTCGTTTCACGTTGTCCGGATTTGCCGTCTTCTCGTCTGGCACTTCGCGCGGCGAGCTTGCGTGCCTCATGACGATGACATTGCCGCCATGTTGCAGCGCAGTGAGGAGATCGGCCGTCTTCTTCTGAGCGGCTCCCGAGGATGTGCTGGCCAGCGCGACCAGCACGCTGATGATGACGATGCGAGGACCATTCATGCGAGACTCCGATATCGCTCCATTCTAGCGAGGACAATGAGAACGATTAAGGGTTTCTTCGCGCCGCCGTACCACCTTTCTTCGTCCCTGTCTATCGCCAAATCCTTTGGCGCTGAATCCTGGCACTCGGCTCGGACCGTACGAGATCACCGCGCAGATCGGAGTCGGCGGCATGGGCGAAGTGTACCGTGCTCTCGACATAACGCTCGGTCGTGACGTGGCGATCAAAGTTCTGCCGGAGACTGTGGCACAGGACCAAGAACGGCTGGCCCGCTTCGACCGCGAGGCCAGAACCCTCGCAGGGTTAAACCACCCGAACATCGCCATCATTTACTCTTAACGACACCAGCAATGTCAAAGCGTTGGTCATGGAGCTGGTCGAAGGCCCAACGCTTGCGGACCGCATCGCACAAGGCTCCGTTCCCGTCGATGAGGTGCTGCGAATCGCAAGGCAAATCGCCGACGCTCTCGAGGCCGCGCACGAACAGGGCATCATTCACCGCGATCTGAAACCTGCCAACATCAAGCTGCGGCCCGACGGGATCGTGAAAGTTCTGGACTTCGGGTTGGCCAAGGCGATCGCGCCTGCGGCGGCGACATCCTCGAACCAGTCGAGATCGCCGACGATCACCTCGCCTGCGCTGATGACAACTGCAGGCATGCTGCTCGGGACCGCCACGTATATGAGCCCGGAGCAGGCAAAGGGTAAGCAGGCCGATCGTCGCAGTGACATCTGGGCGTTCGGATGTGTCCTCTACGAGATGCTTACGGGTTCGCGCGCCTTCGATGGCGGGGACATCACCGAAACCATCGCCGCCGTCGTCAAAGACACGCCTGACTGGAGCCGTCTTCCCGCCGACACTCCACCGTCGATGCGACGTGTGCTGCGTCGTTGCTTGACCAAGGAGCATCGTCGCCGTCTCGCCGACATCGCAGACGGGCGGCTGGAGTTGGAAGAGTCAGAATCAGTATCGCAGGACACGAAGTCGGCAGGCACAACGTCTCGTCGGGAGCGTCTGGTATGGGCAGGAGTAGTGGGCACCCTGGCCGCGGCTCTTGCACTCACAGCCGTCCGCGCATTCCAAACACCGATGGCACCGCCCGAGATTCGCCTCGATCTCGTTCCCCCTGCATCGATGCAAACGGACTGGGTGGCGCTGTCGCCGGACGGAACCCGGATTGCGTTCGTCGTCGTTCAAGACGGCATCGGACGAATCGCAATCCGATCGCTCGAAGACGGTAGCACCCAGGTATTCGCGGGCACTGACGGCGCCCTCTCGCCGTTCTGGTCGCCTGACAGTCGGGCACTGGCCTTTGGCGGTCGGCCCGGCTTACGACGGCTCGATCTCGCGGACGGCGCTGTTCGCACGCTCGCGCCGAATGAGTACGGCGCCAACGGCGGAACGTGGAACCGTGATGACGTGATCCTCTTCGCGTCAACCGCGGTGTCGTCGCTGATGCGGATCTCGGCGACGCGACCTGAGAAAGTTGTCCCTGTTACGACACTACGGGATAAGGAAATCGGTCATGTGCGGCCGAGATTCCTCACAGATGGCCGGCATTTTCTCTACGTCGTCCGGAGTGCCACCGTGGAGGCGAGTGGCGTGTACGTCGTCTCCCTTGACGGAGACGAGCCGCGACGACTCGTCAGCGGCGATGCAGCGATGGTTGTTGCGAATCATCTGCTGTTTGTTCGTCAAAACGTGATCTTTGCGCAACCGTTCGACGAGGATCGGCTGGAACTGTCCGGCGAGCCGTTTCGCGTGACTGAAACAGGGGACGTGCGGGCGCCATCGGGCGACCTCACGACACCGGTGTCGGTGTCAGCAACCGGCGCCATTGCGTTCCTCGCATCATTCGGGGCGCCGAACAATGCGCTCGTCTGGTTCGATCGCACTGCGAAATTCAACGCCTTAATCCTCCCGCCCCTGCCGGCAACAACCCTGTTCTCTCGCCAGATGGACGGTATGTGGCCGTCTCTCTGCGTTCCGCTGGCAATGCTGACATCTGGACGTTCGATCTGGTTCGCGGTGTGTGGGCTCGAATCACCTCGGGACTCGACCCGGAGACTCAGCCAGTATGGTCTCCGGACGGCCGTCAACTCGCCTACTTCACGGTACGCGGTCAAAACGCGGCTTTCTATCGAAAGCCGGCGGTGTCCGGTGGCTCCGAAGACGGCATCCTCGAGAGTCCTGGAATAAAGAAGCTCGAGGACTGGTCGCCGGATGGTCGTTACCTCGCATATTCAAGCCCCCGCGCGGGCACCGCAGGCATTCAGGACAGCTGGATCGTTCCCGTCGATGGCGACCGCAAACCGCGACTCCTTGTACAGACTGATTTCACCGCCATCAACGGCCAGTTCTCACCGGACGGGCACTCGTTTGCCTACGAGTCAAACGATTCCGGCCGTTTTGAAGTGTACGTCCAACCGTATCCGGGGCCGGGTGAACGCATCCAGATTTCAACCAATGGCGGAGCCCAGGCACGCTGGCGGCGTGACGGCAAAGAGCTGTATTACATCGGACTCGACCAGCAGTTAATGGCCGTCCCCATCACGAGGAATCCGGAGGCTCACACGCTGGAGGCCGGGAAGGCCGTGCCATTGTTTTTCGTCCGCATATCCGGTGGCCCGGTTTCGGCGGGCGGCAACAGGCAGCAGTACGCAGTATCTCCGGATGGGGAGCGCTTCCTCATCAACACGGCGACAACGCAAAACAGTGCTCCCATCACATTGATATTGAATTGGAATCCGCGACGTGGACGTGACTGACAACAGTTATTCCAGTACGAGTTCGGGGAAACGTGGTGCATTTGGGTCTTGCTGTGACCCTCTTAGATGAGCGGTGAGATCGCTGACCGAGCAGGCACAGATATTCGTTTACGGTGTGTCAGGCTGGTACGCGTTCTTGCCGCGGTTGCCCTGGTGGAGCGAGGGCTGCCACGCGGTGTTTTTTAATGTTGACCGCGAGGAACAGCCTCTGGGGCGAAGTTATCGCCAAGAATTTCGTGGAAGTCATCTCTACTGTTGCCCGCGATCCAACCGTGTATTTTGGAATTCAAGGAATTCGCCCACCTGATGGCGAGCCTCACACATTTCACAGAGATCGACATATTCGATCTTCGCGTAACCCATGGCGAGGATGCTGCTTGGAGGTATCTGTTCAGTGACTCGCACGAGGTACCCGCATGGGAACCGGCATTCCCCGCCCACGGGGACAGAAGAAATCACAACTGTCACTGGGTTCACGAGCTTTATTCCAGCTGCAAAGTTATACGCGACAGCAGTAACGACTGCGAATGAGTCGTGCAGCCTCTATGCTCGCTGGCCGCGTCGGCCCCATTCGCGGGTTACGCAGGCGGCCGGCGACCAGCCAGTCTCTCTACCGACCCCGTGCTCTTATCTGCATTGGGGCCGTCCGAAAGCGCCGCGGTAGAGTCGATCAGTATCTCTAAACCCCGACCGAGCGTCTCTTTAACCGCTGTATGCCTGGCGTCATGGGCGAAGAGCAAGTCCAGGCTAGTAAACTTCCGCGTTTTGTCGTTACGGTCCCTCGAACGAATCGCGAAGTCACTGAAGACACTGATCTCGGCGTCGAGTTGACGTTGTTGAAATCTGCCGTTGAACGGGAGGATAACGTTGGGCAACGCACGAAAGAAGCACGCAACCTCCCGGAAATCGCTGTACATGAGGACTGCCCTGCGCTCCGCCGGGACTTTTGCGGCCTCGAGCAACTCTCGCAGAAGAAGGTATGTGCGTGCGATTACGCCATGCTCCTTGGCCGGGTCGACGTAGACGCCTCCCCACCCGTGCTGAATAAAGATCGCAAGATCTTGGGTGACAATGTAGACGTTCAGGCCATAAGAATTCACTCCGTGACCCGCGTGGGAGACGGCCGCATAGACAGTCCGGGCGTGCCGGGAGGCGACCGCGGGCTCAAGGAAATACATCGAGTCAGGCTTAACGGAAATACTCGACCAACACCACGCTCGACGCCCGACCAGACCAGCCCGCAGATACTCGGGGATAGGCGGTGCAGGCAAAGTCGCATCGGCGAAGGTGAGAACAAGGTCCTCCCAACCTGATCCCGAATTGCGACCCGCCCTACGAGGGATCAATGAGGAGTTCCTGCCCGCAGAGTCCATCGCCTTCAAGTGTCCGTCGTGCCGCTCCGGTGCAACCCAACCGGGAAGAAAGATAAGCGACAAGCCCAGAGCGAAAAGCCGAGGCTGACCGCTCTACTACGCCAAGAAAATGTCAGCAAGATGTCCCTCGGCTGCCTAACGCTGTATAGGTGAAGGGCGCCAATTGCTGTCGTTTCCGCTCGCTCCAGCGCCGCCGCCCCTTGTACCCGTCAGCCGTCATTGTCCTGGGCGGCTACTCGCTGGTCGACTCCTTCGGGAGGGTCACTTGCGCCTGGTCAGGGATGGCGACCAACGTGTTTCCGGCGACATAACCGCGAAATCCGATTAGGCGGCGAGCGCCATTTGCCGGTTCGTTTTGCATGAGTACGATTACTCGGGAGTCGTCTACTGTGTTTCGATCGCTCCGCCGCAGGTCGGAAGCCACTGCGCCGTCACTCGTTACGTATCAACTCTCGCCACGGCATCTCCTATAATCGCAGCCACTTGCTGTGGCTCTCACTCCGGGCACGCGCCTCGGCCCGTATCAGATCACCGCCCAAATTGGGGTGGGCGGCATGGGGGAGGTGTGGTGCGCCACCGACACTCACCTGTGTCGGCAGGTCGCAATCAAAATCCTCCCCGACGCATTTGCGCAGGATCCGGACCGGCTCGCACGCTTCGAACGCGAAGCGAAGACGCTGGCGTCCCTGAATCACCCGAACATCGCCATCATTCACGGTCTTGAAAAGGCCGATGGCATCCGTGCACTGGTGATGGAGCTGGTCGAGGGACCGACGCTCGCCGACCGAATTGCGCAAGGCCCAATCCCAATCGATGAAGCACTGCCGATCGCGAGGCAGATCGCCGAGGCGTTAGAAGCTGCGCACGAGCAGGGGATCATCCACCGCGATCTCAAACCTGCCAACGTGAAGGTCCGCGAGAACGGTACGGTCAAAGTGTTGGACTTCGGACTGGCGAAGGCGATGGAGCCCGCGGCCGTGATGTCGCCGGGACTGTCGCAATCGCCGACCATCACCACACCAACGATGACGCAGGCGGGTTTGATTCTGGGCACGGCCGCTTACATGAGCCCGGAGCAAGCTCGGGGTAAGACGGTGGACAAACGTGCCGACATCTGGGCGTTTGGGGTCTTGGTCTATGAGCTTGTTACTGGGATCCGGCCGTTCAAGGGAGAGGACGTGTCGGAAACGCTCGCATCGGTGATCAAGGAGGAGCCGCCGTGGGACGCGGTGCCGCTGCGGTTCCGGCGGCTGATCAAGGACTGTCTGGAGAAGAATCCTACGAAGCGGCTGCGGGATATCGGGGATGTGTGGCGACTGATCGAGGACGCTCCGCAGGTTGAAACAGCTGACACGCGACACCGTCTGCTGCCATGGCTCGCTGGCGGGATCGCGGTAATCACAGGGCTCGTCCTCGCGCTGGTCGCGGTGATCCATTTCAGGGAGCGACCGTCGTCATCGGAGCCTGTGCGCTTCCAGATCGCACTACCAGAGGACATTTCCCTGAGTGCGCTCGGCGGCTTTGCGGTCTCGCCTGATGGCCGCAATCTCGTGTTCGCGGCAGTCGGCCCGGACAACATCAATCGTCTGTGGCTTCGTGTGCTCAGCTCGCTTGAGGTCAAACCACTGGAGGGCACTGAGAACGCGATCGGCCAGGGAGTGTTCTGGTCTCCTGACAGCCGATTCGTCGCATTCAACGCATCCGGCAGATTGAAGATGATCGCCATCACAGGCGGTCCGGCGCAAACGATCTGTGATGTGAAAGGCGTTGTCGCAGGCGGCTCCTGGAACCGCGATGGTGTGATCATCTTCGGGAACAACCCTGGAGTGATCATGCGCGTTGACGCGACCGGAGGCGTTGCAACACCGGTGACGGCGGGATCGCCTCAGGAAATACTGCACATCCTGCCGAAGTTCCTTCCGGACGGACGCCATTTCATCTACCTGCGGATCACGAGCCCCGATGACAAGACGGGCGTATACATCGGGTCGCTTGACAGCCAGCCTGAAGCGCAAACCACGACTCCATTGCTGTTGACTCACTTCGAAGTGGCGTTTGTTCCGGAGGTTGGCTCGGGTGCAGGGCATCTCCTCTTTCGGCGCGAGGGCACGCTGATGGCGCAGCCCTTTGATGACCGCACTCTGTCTTTGTCTGGTGAGGCGACTCCCATTGCTGATCGACTCGGGTCGTTTCTGTCCAACGGGTTCTTCTCGGCATCCAGCGAGGATGTGCTCGTGTATAAGACTGGCGGAGCCAGTCAGGAGTCGCAGCTCACCTGGGTCGACCGCGACGGCAACGTCGTTGGAACCGTCGGCGAACCGTACATGTACACCGATGTGGCGCTCTCGAACAAAGGCACGCAAGCCGCGGTATCGAGATATGACATTGACTCGGGACTGGGCGATGTGTGGCTTGTCGACCTGGCGACAGCTGCCAGCACGCGGTTCACTTTCGGCCGGAGGTTCAGTGGAGCGCCGGTGTGGTCGCCAGACGATACGCGGATTGTCTTCCCGTCAACGCGCGACGGTCCCGGTACGGATCTCTATGTGAAGCCGACCAATGGTGCAGGGGAACAGGTCCCGCTGCTGACCACGCCCGACTTTCTAGGCGCTCCCACAAGCTGGTCCCGCAACGGCGTTCTATTGGTTCGCGGTACGGATCCAAAGACGAAGGACGATCTGTTGACCCTCCTGACAAAAGGCGATCGTTCGTTGCCTCCGCTGGCTGGTCAGAAGAGCGAGTCCGCAGGCTTAGGACGGTTCCTCACGTCCGACTTCAACGAACGGCAAGGAAGGTTTTCACCCGACGGCCGTTTTGTCGCCTATCAATCGGACGAGACTGGGCGCGACGAAGTCTACGTCCGCGAGTTTTCAACCGATTTCAGCGGTCGCAGGTGGGGCCCGGTATCACAAAGTGGCGGCAGGTCACCGCACTGGCGAGCCGACGGTCGAGAACTGTTTTACCTTTCGGCCGATGGGACGATCATGGCCGTGGATGTGACAGCCGTCTCAGGCTTTCAGTGGAGTAGGGCTAAGGGGCTCTTCAAGCTCGTGTCCGTGTCGGCGGGGTTCGGCGTGTGGGATGTCGCTCCGGACGGAAAACGCTTCTTGGTGGCGGCACCGGCGCGTCAGAACGACGCCAAAACACCGTTGGACGTGGTGCTCAACTGGCGGGCGGCATTGATGAAGTAGCCGAACTGGGATGGCGCACAAGCAGACGACCCGCTGCCGCGCGAATCGCTGGTTCCCGTTGACAACAGAGGCTTGGCGATTGCTCCCGAGTGGTTGCCCAGTGTTTTTCGATTCGACGAGAACCAGGTCGGAAGTCACTGCGCCGTGGCTCATTACCTAACCCCCTGATTCACCGCATCCCCGTATAATCACGGCGGTTTCGACCGATTACCGTGTCATTAACTCCTGGCACACGCCTTGGCCCCTATGAAGTCACCGCCCAGATCGGTGTCGGCGGCATGGGAGAGGTATACCGCGCCACCGACACGAACCTCGCCCGCCAGGTGGCCATCAAAGTGCTGCCTGAAGCCGTGGCCTCCGACACCGAGCGGCTGGCCCGCTTCGACCGTGAAGCCAAGACGCTGGCCTCACTGAACCATCCCAACATCGCGCAGATTTACGGCTTGGAGAAGACCGACAGTATCCGTGCAATCGTGATGGAACTGGTCGAGGGGCCGACGCTTGCCGATCGGATCGCGCAAGGGCCGATTCTCGTGGATGAGGCACTGTCCATCGCGAAACAGATCGCCGACGCGCTCGAAGCCGCGCACGAGCAAGGCATCATCCACCGCGATCTGAAACCGGCCAACATCAAGATCACCGCGGCCGGCGTCGTGAAGGTGCTCGATTTTGGACTCGCGAAGGCCGTCGTCGGCGAGACGACCAGCGCCGATCTGTCCCAGTCGCCGACGCTGACGGTGAACGGCACTCGCGATGGCGTCATCCTCGGCACGGCCGCGTACATGAGCCCGGAGCAGGCAAAGGGACGTGCAGCCGACAAGCGGAGCGACATCTGGGCGTTCGGCTGCGTACTGTATGAGATGCTGACCGGGCGGCGCGCCTTTGAGGGGCAGGACGTTGCCGACGTCCTGGCGCGCATTCTCGAGCGCGACCCGGACTTCAAGGCGCTGCCCGCGACCGTTCCACCAGTGGTCCGGCGTCTGCTGCGGCGTGCCTTGGAAAAGAACCCCAGAGACCGTCTCGCCGCCGCCGCTGACGCGCGTCTCGACCTCGAAGAGGTGCTCGCGGGCAGGGACGCGAGCATCGATGCTGTCAAACACGCCGATGTCGTCCGGCGGCACCGCGTGCTTGCGTACGGCGCAGCCGTTCTAGCCGGCGCTGCACTGGTCTCTGTGCCGTTTGCACTGGCGCTGCGCAGCACGTCACGCACCGACGATGCTCGCGTGTTCACGTCCTCGATTCTTGCGCCGGCGAATACGCACTTCGTTTTCCCCATTCCTGCCTCATCCATGGCCGTCGCGCCGGACGGTCGCCACGTGGCGTTCGTGGCGGCTGGTGACGATGGTGTGCGGCGGTTGTGGGTTCGGAATCTCGAAACGGGCGCGAGCCGGATGCTGGCGGGTACGGACAATGCCGCCGACCCGTTCTGGTCCGCCGACAGCGAGTCGGTCGGTTTCATGAGCGCCACAATTAGCCGCCCGGCCCAGTTGAAGACGGTCGCCCTTCGCGGCGGTGCACCGCTCACGGTTGGCGGGCTGGGGCGGTCGGCCCCAACGTGGAATCGTGAGGGGATTATTTTGTTCACCGGCGCCGATAGTGGCCACATCTACCAGATTCCAGCCTCCGGCGGCGGAGCGTCCAGCCCGGTTACGAAGGTCGATGTCGCGCGTGGCGAGACCGAACACTGGTATCCGGTGTTCCTGCCTGACGGTCGCCACTTCCTCTTCCTGGCGGTCGGAACTCAAACGAACCCGCTCGAACCCAACGGCATCTTCGTCGGCTCGGTCGATTCGGTCGAGCGCACGCTGCTCGTTCCCGGCGGCTCGAATGCCCAGTATGCGAACGGGCACCTGCTGTTCCTCCGTGGGCAGACACTGTTCGCGCAGCGGTTCGACCCGGACACGCTCCAACTCTCCGGCAGTCCGGTGCCGCTCGCCGAAAAGCTCTTGACCGGTGGTGGCACCGGTCGCACCGGCGCGTTTTCGGCGTCCGACACCGTCCTCGTCTACCGCACGGGTGAAGGCGTTCTGGTCTCGCGGCTTGCGTGGTACGACCGCAGCGGCAGACTCATCCGGGTCCTCGGGGACGAGGCCGAGTACAACCACCTCGACCTGTCGCCCGACGGTTCACGACTGGCGGTTAGCATCGTCGATCCGGTCAGCCGGACCCGCGACATCTGGTGGTACGACGTTGAACGTGGAGTCCGCTCGCGGATCACGTCGATGTCAGGTGACGCATTCCGCCCCGTATGGATGAGTGGCGGCCGCGAGATCCTCTTTACCAGATCCCGGCTCCGACAGGGTTTACGCGCCCTGCTCGATCGGAACAGGACGGTCTGGGACATCTATCGCAGAGCACTGGTAGCCACCTCCGACGAGGTGATCCTGGCAGACGAGTTTCGCAAATTGCCTACTGCCGTACGGCACGATAACCGGTTCGCCCTGTTCATGACCGATCGGGACATGACGGGTCCAGATACGGACATCGGGGTGCTGCCGCTTGGCGGCGGGGCTCCCGTCCTTATCCAGAGTCCATTCTCCGAAGGAGAAGCGGTCTTCTCGCCGGACGGCCGATGGATCGCCTACCACGTCGAGACCAGACCAGGCCGGTTCGAGGTGTACATCATGCCATTCGGGCGCGCGGGAGAACGTATCCCGGTCTCCTCTGCCGGTGGCGCGTTCCCGCGATGGAGCGGTGACGGCACCGAGCTGTTCTACGCCGGGCCCAACAACGAGGTGATCGCAGTCGCCGTATCGCTGAATGGCTTAGCAGTCAGAATCGGCACTCCGCGGGCGCTGTTCGAAGCCCGGCCGAATGTGAATGCGTATCCATGGTTCGATGTGTCACCTAATGGACAGCAGATCGTCGTCAACGAACTCCCCGAAGAAGAAGTGTTGGCGCCGCTCACAGTGGTTGTGAACTGGGCAGCACTGGTGAAGCCATGACCTGGGGCTCCGACGCAACGATCGGGTGCCATTGAAAACCCTCGACGTGCTGGGCCCGGGCCGGCCGTGGGCGAAGTCGCCCTCGACAGTCGCCAGCGCTGGCTTTCCGGCCAGGCGAGCAGCCTCATCAAGAGTGTTGATCCTGCCCATTTATGAAATGAGTTCCTAGCCTAGGCTCCAGACTGCGTGCGCATTACTCCCGCAAAGTCGGCAAGTGTTTTTCGATTCGACGGCACCCAGGTCGGAAGTCACTGCGTCGTTTCTCGCGACTTACGCCAGTCAGGGGCTTAACAAGTTGGTCTAACTTTTGGCGACACGATTTTCGATTCGCGGGGCGAACGGGTGAGCGTCATTAGACGCTGCGCGCAGTGACCAGGTCAGCGGAACGTGACCGAATACGCAGTAGAGCGCGAATCCACGCGCAGTAGAGGCAGACATTAGCGTCGCTCCTCATGACGCTGCACACGGCTATATAGCCGACGGTCGACGGGTGTGCCAATCTGTCGCGTGTTCGTACGCGATTGCGGCTCGCAGTACCATTTGCTCATCGAATGCGCGGCCGACGAACTGCAGGCCAATTGGGAATCCCTCGTCAGAAAATCCACACGGGACCGAAATGGCGGGTAGTCCGAGAACGTCGAATGGCGCTGAGTAACGAAGCGCGTCGTCAAAGGTCGTCGCTCGGCCAGCAATCGGCGGCCACTCTCCAAACGGCCGACGCTCGAATGCATATGATGGACAGACCAGGACATCCACGTCCTTGGTGGCGTGCGCGTATTGCTTCTGGATCACTCGGCGGTGCTGCGTCGCTCGAATGTAGTCGACGGCAGGGACAAGTTCACCCGGCGACCTGCCAGGTCAGATCATCCCCCGTGAATTCTGCCGGGTGCTTACGCCACAACTCGCCCATGCCCGCCGAGAACTCAGGGGATAAGGCGTACACGAGCGCCAATAACTCGTCAATGGACGGAATCGTCACCTCACGAATCGCGGCACCACGGGATTCCAGCAGTCTGACCGCGCGATCGACACGATCTAAAACGGCCGGTTGACCGAACCCGCTGAACGTGCGGTCAACTCCGATACGCAGTTTGCCACCCGGCGTCCTCAGTCCTTCTGCGTAGTTTGGGACCGGCTTGCGGATCGTCGTCTGATCACCGAGTGTATGCCCGGCCAAAACCCCCAGAGCGATAGCGGCGTCCTCGACTAAGCGCGTTAATGGACCGCAGTGATCGAACGTGTACGCGCGCGGAAAGATGCCATCAAGGCTGACGCGACCGAACGTCGGCTTCAGCCCCACCACGCCACACACGGCGGCTGGGATTCGAATCGAACCGCCGTTATCCGTTCCGACCGACAAGGGCACCAGACCCGCCGCCACCATCGCGCCAGAGCCGCCACTCGATCCCCCCGCGGAAAACTCCAGATTCCAAGGCGTTCTGATCTTGCCGAAATCTGGATTGTCGCCTGATTCCCCACTGGCGAACTTGTTCATGTTCGCCTTGCCCATGAGAATGGCACCGGCCGATTTGAGGCGCCGTGCTACGGCTGCGTCGGTTTGCGGAACGTTGGTCAGCATGAACTTGGCCCCCGCCGTTGTGCGAACGCCGGCGGTTGCGATGTGGTCCTTGAGGCTGATCGGCATTCCGTGCAGCGGGCCAAGGTCCTGACGACGCCGGAGGGCGTCATCAGCAGCGCGTGCGTGTTTTAGAGCCTGATCCGGCAGGAATGTGATGTACGAATTCAGCTTCGGATCGAGCTTCTGCGCGCGGTCGATCGCGATCCGCACGATCTCTCTTCGGATGATATTTCGCGGCGACGAAGTCTGGTCCCGAGTTCACGCAGCGACGCGAACGCGATGTCGTCACTCAATGTCTACCTCGGGATCAAACACCAGCGAGGGCTGGACATTAGGATCGACGTTGCCATGAAATCGCATTGTAGCGAGCATCTTTCGAATAGAGGCAGCTTGGCCCGGCTTCAGCGCGACGCCGGTGAGTTCGCGGGTAAGCAGTTCGATATCGCCGTCGGCTACTGCCGCCGACTTTTCGGTCTTCTGCGAGCACCCGTGGCCGGAGAACACCGCCCCGGCTAGGGCCGCACAGCGGAACAGGTCTCGTCGGTTCATCTTTACCTTCATCTTCAAACCGGCAGCGAGTAGCAGCGCGAAAGTCCGAGAGCGCACTTTGACCGAATGCTCTGTCGGTCTCGCGAAACCGTCGTTAGTCTCTACGACGCTCAACCGAATATCAACCGGCTAGAAGTACCCGAAGTTGTCCGCCGGTGTCGACCGCAAATCGGGACACGGCGCCGCTTGCGTCACCTGCATCGACGACGCCTACCCTTGCCCACTCTTACCGGACGCTATGGCCGAACGTGGGCGTGTACAGCGGATCTTACGCCCACAGCTGAAGAAACTACGAACGACGGCTACAGATCGCTTCCGACGCTGCCGGATCGGCGTCGGTGACGACGTGTCGGTCTCCGCGGCTCGATCATCGTCCTTGGCGATACTCGACGGGTGAGCGTACTGAACCGTCAGCGAATCGCCTTCGAGAGTTGAATGGGTGCCGACGCTGCGGCCCTGAAACTCGAACAGGAACATGATCACGCGGTTTGCGTGCTGGTACGCTCCACGAAACAAACCGGGTCCGTACTGGCTAGGCGGGTACTGCAGCTCGAACGCGCGGTCGCGGATCTGTAGGACGTGGCGTTCCTCGTGCGTCGAAATCGTCAGCGCCCACTGATACGCATCGTAGTTCTGTCGCTCCACGAGGCGGCTGCGAAGATCGTCCTTCGTTGTCCGCACGTACTGGAGCAGCTTCAGAGAAGGGCGCTGTGGCAGTAGAAATCGCGTCGGCCGCCACCATAAATGACCCCGGCCAGCGCCGGGGGTGCGCGTAGGCCCTTTGATTCGCCGGCGGGATCAAGCGACGATCGGCGTCATAGGCACACGGTCTGGCGCCGCCCGGCGCATCGGCTGCTTCTTCACGTAGGTCAGCGATCGCCACAGCCATTCGAATGGGCCGAACAGAAAATACTTCAGCCAGATCGGGCTCGTAATCAATTGAAACACCCAGATGGCGAAAACCACGTAGTAGAGCTGATGCCGCGCGAGTCGGCCATAGAGGCCAAAGCCGAATCCGTAGAATACGAAGGCGCAGATGATCGATTGCGCCAGGTAATTGGAAAGCGCCATCTGCCCCACCGCGGCCAGCGATCGTTGCAGCCACGGCAGCCACCCCGCTCGCGCAAACAGCAGGAGTGCGCCCAGATACCCCGCGGTCATCGCCAGACGTCCGAGATCGTAGGTCCACCCTGAGCGCAGGAACGCCAACACAGAAAACTGCCCATCCATCACGATGCGGAGCTCGTAGTAGTTGACAGCGAGGCCGACGCCGTAGCCGATCCCGACCATCGCCGCGTACACGCGCCTCGGGCTGCGCAGCCTCAGCACGCCCAACTTGAACAGCGCCATACCGCCGAGCATCAGCGAGAACACGTCGAAGAAGTAGCGGTAGTTGAACCACGACTGCATGTACGCGCTGACGGGCGCTTGAAACAACAGGACGTCGACATACGATCCACGGTGGGCCTCGATGTTCTTGTTCAAACGGCGGGCATCGGGCTTCTGCTCGCCTTCGAACTCCTTCCAGGCATCGATGTCCCCGCGCTGCTCTTCGGTCAGCGCCGCGCCGGTGGCGGCGAGCGCTTGCGCGGCCGACGCCTTCTGCCACTTCTCGTTCGCGTTGTAGGAATCCAGCACACCCCAAAGCGCAAGAATCACCAATCCGCCCGCGGCCATGGTCAGGAGCGGTCGCGCCGCCAACTTGCGCAGCGGATACAGGAACAATCCCGCGAGGCCGTAGGAGAAGAGGATCTCGCCCGTCCAGAGCAACACGTAGGAGTGGATCACGCCGAACACGATCAGCCACAGTGACCGACGGTGGTAAATGTCGGCCACGTCGGTGCGGCCGCTTGTTTCGAGACGGGAGGTGAGTAGGATCACTCCGGCGCCGAACAGGATCGAGAACAACGCTCTCTGGGTGCCCTCGAACAACATGGTCGTGGTGATCCAGGCCCAGAGGTTCAGCCCGGTTGCGCCGCCCGCAACCGTCGGATCGGCGTACGCCCTCGGCAGGCCAAAGCTCGTGATGTTCATGAGCAGGATGCCGAACAGCGCGACCCCGCGAATCATGTCGAGATGATGAAGACGGTCCTTGCCTTGAACCGGAACGGCGGCGGCATCTGACATGGTCGCTCCTGGAGACTGAGGACTATAGCGCTTCCTCGAGAACTTGCCATCAGGATGGTCTGCCGCCCCATCTGCCTTTTGCCATGCTCGTCCTGCTCATCTCGGCTGGCCATCATCCTACCCTGGAGGCGCAGGCGCAGGTGGAGGCGACCTCCCAGTTACGCACGGCGAGCGTGCCCTCACTGGGTGACCTCGTCAGCCCGCAGATAAAGGTTAGCCGTAAGATCGAGGACCGATCAGAGGACGTTATTAGGATTGAGGTGTGTGTGGCGATTACGGTTTGGCCACCGCTGCCCCAGTTCATGCGAGCTTCGACGCGACCGCCTTAATCGACGGTGAGGACTGGCCTCCGGGGCGAAGTTGTCGATGAGGAGTTCGTGGAAGTCATCGATGCGTTCGACGGGGATCCAGCCGTGTTCCGTATTCAGGGTTTCGCCCACCTGATGCCGCGTCTCACACAGCTCGCAGAGATCCACGTATTCGATCTTCGCGTGGCCCTTCGTGAGGATGCTGCGAGCGCCACCGCCCGTACGCACGGGAGGCACATGTTCGACCACTCGGACGAGACACCCGCATGGGAATCGGCATTCCCCGCCCACTGGGATAGAACCAATCTCAAGGGTCAACGGATTCACAGGGCCATTTATATCAGCCCGCACGCTCCGAGCGGTACTTTTCTTAAAGTGCTTGTCTTAAGTCTTTTGACAGCTTGAGTCGCCATGTAGCCGCAGAACGTTTGGTCGTGATCCTACCGATTCGGTTAGCTCGCGCTTACACCCACCGCATCGCTTCAACATGTTGCTTGGTCTCCTTTCGAGATCGTGTTCCACGCCAGCTCCTGCACACTGTGCATCCGCCGCGCATCACGCCGGCTCCTCCCCTGCTGGCGCCGAATCGATGAGAGGCGCTGCATACTTCTTCCGGGTGTGCGGACACGACCCATACGCACTCTTGGCGAGGTTGCAATTGTGGCAAAGGACCTGCAGGCCAGGAGGAAATCCGTTCTGCTTCAACCAGCGATAGAAACTCGCGCCGGCGCCGATCGTGTTTCGATGCCTCGCTCCGTCCCCATCGATGTGATCCAACGCGAGAAACGGCACGCGGTCCTGGCCACAACAAGCACACCGCATGGTGCCCCCGCTGTAATGAGCCAGCACCTCGAGGCGCAAGCGCTCGCCGCCTGCCTTCACGCTGCGGTACGAACACGGTTTGCACCAGGACGACATGCGCTGACGCTTCGGGACTCGCGGGAACTCGCCGAGGGGCTTAATCACTCCACAGCGTGTGCAGCGCTTCACGCCACTGGGCCCCAATGTAGTGTCCAGCGCCACCTGCGGAATGCGTAACGGGTGGGCGGACCTCCCCACCTCCAGGGCGTCTAATGCCTTCGCACAACTGAAGGCATCCAGTCCTTCTGGACGTGCCACCAGAAACAGTTCATGTGACAGTACCGTGGAGAGTCCCGTTCGGCTCGGGTGCGGGTCGTGCAGGAGCTGACCGCCAAACGCCACGACCACATGCGGGACGTCCCGCACAGAGAGACCCTGCGAGAGATGCAGGACACGTGGGACTTCCCAACTGCCAGCCGTGCAGCTCATGAAGGTCACGCCATACAGTTCGGTGAGCCATGTGTTCATGCGATCCCACCAGCCCTCGCCAGAGTCGCCCGGGAAATGCGGCACGGCGTCGAGCGGCAACCGAAGCACTGTCGCCAGCGCCGCCTGCAGACAGTTACTCGTGGGCTCACCGAACTCCGGTCCACGCCCCAGAATGGTCTGCGTTACCCCGACAAGACCCAAGTCGGTCAACTGGATCTTGCGGCTAGACCCACTCTCTCGTTGTCGCTTTGGCCGGCGGCTGTTCTGCACGGACACGTCGCCGCTGTGTACGGACTTGCGCGATGTCGTGTCAGACGGAGGCCCTGAGTGGCAGTCCGAGAGCGCAGCGTGCAGAACGACCCGCGGCTCAGTGTCCTGGCCAACATGGTCACCCAGTCCCGGCTGCGGCGTCGTCTCGCGATCGGCGATTTCCGGCATCGAGATCGACGGGGCATTAATTGAACAGTGTGCAGGTGGGGGAATCCTCTGCGCCCGCGACTTCTGCTGCGCCTTCTTGAACTCCAGCATGTCATGCACCTGACCTTTACCACACCTCCGCGCTATCGACCTCGCTGATCGTCCGTTCCACGCCAGCCGCCCATACCGTGCCAATTCGATCCAGAGTGACCCGCCGATACGACGGCGTTCGCAGAGCCGGGTTCCTATCCGGGTGGAAGTTAGAGAACAGAAATATAGAGTGGGGTGAAAGTCTTGGGACATCAGGGGACACTGGGACGTGCCGACCTCTATCTCACGCTGCCCTGCAGTGGTGGGCTGGGCGGCTCGGGCGGAGGAGGATCGATTCGACGGTGCTCCATCGTCTTGTCGTGGTTATCGCAGAAGCCCTCCAGTAGCTGCGTGTCAGGCAGCAGTATCAGCCGCGTATTCACTGTCCACGGCTTCACAAAAGCCCTCGAGTCATCAATCGTGATAGACCACTCCATGTTGCCGAAGCCGGTCCTCCGAAACCGCTCTACTACACGAAGAGCGTCACTGTGGGGGCGAGCTTTCCGAGTATCCAGCCAACCGCGATCCCTGAACCCGGCAGTCTCAACCACAAACGTATCGCCATCCCATCGCCCGACTGAGTATCCCAACCACGTCGGCTCAGCATCCTTGGGCAGTGGTCGTCCATCCGTGAATACCTGACGAAACAGCGGACCAGGAATCGCTTCATGTAAGCCCGGATTTCCGATTTGGCCGTGATACCGTGTCGCCAGGACGTGTCGCCACGCCCCGAATTTCGCGGGTTCCGACGCAACGAACCCCTACGGAGGGAGACACCCAGTGGGTGAATTACAGCAGGAGCCGTTTCAGCTCACGTTCAATGGCTTTCTGAAGGTCGCGTTCCAGGGATCACGCGTCACCTCCGACGCGGGCCTCATTCTGGTGCGCGAGTTGGATGAACGCCTGGGACTGGAGGCGCTGATCTGCGAGCACCTGAAGGACTCCCGACAGGGGTTGAACCGACAGTTCAGCCTGACGGATCTTTTTCGGCAGTCGGTTTACAGCCGGCTCGCTGGCTACGAAGACCTCAACGACGCGGAGCGGCTCGCGGCCGACCCCACCTTTCGTCTGATCGGATCGCCGAAGATCTGGGACCGCGGTGCAGCGCTGACCTCGACGTTGCATTGGTTCGAGACCGAACTGTTGACGCGAGAGCGGAGAATCTCGTCGGGCTGATGGCCGTGAACCGCGAGCTACTCGCGCAGGCCGAAGAGCCGACGCGCGCCGACCGGATCGTGCTTGACATGGATTCGAGCGAGAGCCCAGTACACGGAGCGCAGGAAGGGAGCGCGTATAACGGGCACTTCGAGTCCGTCTGCTACCACCCGCTATTTCTCTTCAATGAGCATGGCGACTGCTTGGGCGCGACGCTGCGGCCAGGTAACGTGCATAGCGCCGAGGACTGGGACGACCTCCTCGTGCCGGAGATTGAACGGCAGCAGGCGGAGGGCAAGTGCGTGGCGTTCCGCGCGGACGCGGCGTTCGCCAAGCCGGAGATCTACGACGCGCTCGAACAGCGCGACGTGGAGTATGCCATCCGCATCCCGGCGAACAAGAGCTTGGAGCTGGAGATCGAGGACATCCTGTTTCGCCCACGGGGACGGCCGAGCCGAAAGCCCTCGGTGCGGTACAAGAGTTTCCGGTATCAGGCAGAGAGCTGGGCCACGCCCAGACGGATCGTCGCCAAGGTCGAACACCATCTAGGCGAGCTGTTCCCCCGCGTCGGCTTCATCGTGACGAACCTACGCCTGCCCAGCCGCGCGGTCGTGCGGTTCTACAACAAGCGAGGCACCGCCGAGCAATGGATCAAGGAGGGCAAGCAGGCCGCGCATTGGACGAGGCTGTCGTGTCACCGATTCCGAGCGAACGAGGTCCGACTGCAGTTGAGCGTCCTGGCCTATAACCTCGGGAACCTGTGGCGCCGGCTGGTGCTGCCGAAGCGGATCGACACGTGGTCGCTGACGAGCCTGCAACAACGATTGGTGAAGACCGGCGGTCGCCTGATCAAGCACGCCCGGTACTATTGGCTCCTGCTGGCGGAGAGCCATTTAACCCGGCGGCTGTTCGGGGCGATGCTCCGGCGGATCTGGGCGCTGCCGGTTCCGACGGGCTGACGGGCGACGGCCGACCGAGGGAATCCAGCGAAGGAAAGGCACAACAGCGGAGAGGTGTTCGAGACAATGCCCGGAAACGCGCCATTCTCCCCACCGAATTCATGTCATAGCGAGCCGCTGTCGAGCCTTTATGACGCACGGAGGGATGGGAGAAGAATGTTGTCGCAGCTGGCGTCTGCGGGTGTAGCCTGTTGCCGATCTTTAGCGGCCAAAACGGAAATCCCGGCGGGGGAGGCCCTGGCTGCCCCTTCAGGCGGTCGAGCGCCCCGAGGTGGTGGTGCTGATACTGAAATCGTAGTAGCGCGTGCGATAGGAGGCAGCAATGACGAAAACCCAATTCCGTGAGTTTTTGTTCGGAGCGAAACACCTTGCCGGACTTCTGGTCGCAGCAGCTACGGTCGCCGTACTCCTTTTCATGGAAGTTGGTGCCGTTGGACAAGAAGTTGATGCCGTTAAACACAGTGTGTCGGCGCTGCCGTCGACTCCGCAGGCGCCGGGATATAACCCGACGACCCCAGCAAAAGTTGCGCTGGGAAGGCTGCTGTTCTGGGACCCGCTTTTGTCGGGACCCCAAGACGTAGCCTGCGCGACGTGCCATCATCCCCAAAACGGCTATGCGGAGGACCGCGACCTGTCGCTCGGCGTGACGGGCATCGGCCTGGGCCGCTTCCGGCGGCAGGCGCCCGGCAGTTCGATTCCGATCGTCAAACGCAATAGTCCGACGGTTCTGAACGTTGCTTTCAACGGCATCGATGAATCGGGCCGCTATGACCCGGCGAACGCACCGATGTTCTGGGACATGCGAAAAAAGAGCCTCGAATCGCAGGCGCTCGAACCGCTCAAGTCGCTTGAGGAAATGCGAGAAAACACCTACCCGGAGGATGAGGCTGTCGCGAGAGTGGTGGCGAAGCTCCAGGCCAACGCCGAGTACCAGAGCCTGTTCGCCGGGGCCTTCGGCAGTGAACAGCCGGTCAACGCGGAAAACCTAGGCAGGGCGATAGCGGCGTTCATGCGGTCGCTGCTGGCCAACAACTCGCCGTTCGACCGCTACATGCGCGGCGACCGCAGCGCCATGACGGAGAAACAGGTCAGGGGAATGCAGCGCTTCGAGGAGATCGGGTGCATCAGGTGCCACAACGGGCCCATGTTCTCCGATTACAAACTGCATGTCATGGGCGTGCCCGACAACCCCGCTCTGCCCGCCTCCGACGGAGGCGCGCAGAAGCCTCCTTGCCCGGCATCTCCTCAGGAGCCGCGTACTGCAGCGTCCCGAGCAGCGTGCGACAGCTATGCGTTTCGCACGGCGTCGCTGCGAAACCTCCAATTTACCTTCCCATACCAGCACAATGGCACGTCCCGGACGCTGAGCGCCGTCGTGGGGTTCTATGAATCCACCATCGCCGGGAAATCCCGGAACCCGAACGTCAGCTACAAGGAGCTCGATCCGCGGCTTCGCGAGTTGAAGAACGTGGACGAAGAAGACGTGGATCTGATCGAGTTTTTATATGCTCTGAGCGATGGCTCGTTCGACCGGACGATTCCCGAGCGCGTACCGAGCGGCCTGCCCGTCGGCGGAAGAATTCGATAGAGCAGAGTACGCGCCGTCGGGTATGCTTTATGCCCAAATTTTGAGGCATAGCGATTGGAGGACGCACATGAAACCGATTTCTATGTTTGTACTCGGCGTAATGGCGGTTGCGATGAGCGCGCCGGCGCAGGCGCAGGTCACAGAGGCGCGCCGGACCGATACGACAGACCCCATCCAAAAGCCGTTGCTCGCCGCTCCGAACGACGCTATGGCCAAGGACGCCACGGTCATTAAGTGGATTCGGAATCCGAATGCGGGCGAAAAGGTCACGGCTGCCGACTTTACGTTTGAAGTTTTGAGGAGCGGCCCCGGCCGTATGGTCTGCTACGACCTGAGCGGCTGGCCCGGAGAGGAGAAGTGGTCGGTGGAGTGCACCAGCAGCGAGGCCAACCTGCCGCGCGTCGCGCAGAATCGAGCGTTCGCGGAGATGGGGAGCAAGGCCACGCCAACGCTGGCAGGTGGCAGGCCTGTCTTGTCGAGCAGCGGCACCGGAGGGATTAGGGAGCTGGTTGTGGCCGCCGGGAAAGACGGAAAGCGTGTGCTGTCCGAAGTCGGGACCATGTGGTATAACCTCCGGGGCGACAGCCAGGCCACCGCCATCTGGCACACGTTTATCGGCATGCCGAACTTGACGGGAAAGCAAGTCGGACTGCCGGAGGTTGGCGACGCAGGCGGCGCCTGGCTGATGTTTGCGGGCACGCCGGAAGCCCACATCATGTTGCCGGGCCGATAACCGGCAGAGAGTTCTCGGCCTCGGGGTTTTCGACAACGAATCAGGGGGAGGTGTGGTGTGACACCTTCCCCCGATTTCCCGCAGGTTGCGAATGACTTCGCTTTGCGTGAGCTTTATGAAATATCTGCTGACATGTCTTCTTGCCTCCGCTCTTCTTGTCTCCGCCACGATGTTTGCAGCCCAGAGCAGACAGACTTTCTCAGGCACGATCACCGATAACGAGTGCCCCGGAGCCGATCATTCCGGAATGCGGATGGGGTCGACCGACGCTGCCTGCACCATCGCTTGCGTCCTCGACCACGGCGGCCAGTTCGTTTTGTTTGACGGCAAAGAAGTCTATCGGTTGAGCGACCAGGACAAATCAAGAGAGTTTGCCGGAAAGAAAGTAGCAGTCGTCGGCACGCTGGACTCCAAGACCAAGACGATCCAGGTCAATTCAATGGCCGCGGCCAAGTGACCCCTCGATCCTCCCGGCATCCACACGGCTTTTCGAATATTTCCTCATCCTACCGGTTGAGCCTCCAGATCTCGTAGTTCAAAACGGCGGCAAAGCAGACCCACACTCCGTAGGGGCGCAAGTAATCCCGTCTTATACCCCGGTATTGACGATAGATACTCGGATCTCCGGTTTGCGCGTCAACCGGACCAATACACGACGATAGCGCGAGGCTCGCGTAGTTGCGCTAACACAGAATAAACGTCCCTAATCTGATTGGGGTTTCTTCGTGGCCTTCGTATTCTTCGTGACCTTGTGGTTAAAGACTCGGCGGGTCCCGAAACCGCCTTCGCGCGAAGCGCTTCGGCGGTCTCGCCGTAGCCTTGGCGGAGGCGGAGCAGGACCCGCCCTACGTTCATCAGAAGTCAATCTGCGCGCTGAACTTCGCAAACCGCGCGTAAGAAGGCAGTAACCGTCGCCGTCTGCAGAATCTTGAATGGGTTTGGAAACGCCATTCGGGGATATCCGTTCGGGAGGCAGTATCCGACTGGATCATCAACGTGATCGCGATCCTCACGTTGCTTCTGGATTGCCGCAGCCCACGGCGTCATCTGAATACTTGACGGCGGTTGGTCCTTTGCCAGGTCGAAGAACAGACTTCGTGTCCAACAACTGGTGGAGAACGCACAGTCCGCCTGCCATAACCCAGATAGGTCGGGTCGACCATCCGGCATTTTGGGCGCGGGTGCATTCAGGTCCGGTTTGCCATCCGCAAGTCGTGGGATACCGGGCGTCGGATAGTTCAGCCACTGAGCGTCGGCGTTGCTCACAGTAAGCGCCATGAGCGTCAGCAGTGATGCAATCTGTGGTCGCGGCATGCCGCCTCCATGAACTTCGGTGTGCAGACTTGCGGGCAGCGGGATTATATTCGCGGAGACGGTGAGGGACGACACCAACAAAGCTACGGACAGCTAGAACAACCGACGCCCTACACGCACGCGCAGAGTCGAGGACTCGACACTCTCGATGCGTCCTTCTACCTCTACACCGGCGACCGTTACGCGCACAGGATCATCAACCCGCGCAGACTCACTGATCAGCCGCACTGCTCTCGGCTGCGGCTCGCCCTGCCATTCGAATTGCACCGGCTGAATGCGCGTCCAGTTATTCCACCGAGTCATCGTTCAACAAGCAAAGCTATTCAGGCGGGACTACTTGCAAGCGAGGGGACGGGGAAAACACGCGCAGCAAAGCGCACGACGCACCGGATCGTCTGCCTATGACCAGACGCCAGTCGGGGCCAAGCGGCCCACGTCATTCTTTGAGGCTTGGAATCGTCACGACGTTTTTCTGCGATGGCCGCGCTCTCACCGATGACGCCCAGATCGTGAACTCACTCGAGCTGTGGTGGCGCGGTGTGGCTGAAGTCGAACGAGGTCTCGGGCAGATGAACGCCATCGGACCTTCACTGAGGCCAGATTCAACGTGGGCACGATTGCTGACGGAAGACACTGCCCTTTGCATCGTGGACTACACAGTGGGCAGCTTCACGCGACCAGGTGGGCAATCCGTGCCCGAACAGAAAGCCTTATCGACCTTCGTGATAGTGAAGACGGGGCGTGGATGGCTGATCGCCGCTGCCCAGACAGCCGTGAACGCAGAAGTCATCGCACGGTCGCAATCGCGCTGAAGGCTTCGCCCCGATCCGAGCCGCCTTTGATGCGTTCAAACGCGCGATGACCAAAGGAATTCGGCCGCTCGAGAAAAATGTTGGCTACCAAGGCGGCAACAGCAGTTCTCGCATCCGGTCTCGTCTGATTCGTTCCGCAGGTGATCTCGTTGCTCCGTTCGCCCATCGCTGAAGCTGCGCCAACGTAACGGTGTGCTTCACAGCAGGTTCGACGGCCGAAATGCGTATAACCCGGTCCGCGGCGTGGAACGGCCGGTTGAGCCGAAGCCATCAGCGAACGATGTTCCATTGGATCACATTCTCCGTGTGTTTGATGCCTTCGAAGAGCGCGTGCTTCGGTGGAATCGGGGTTGGAAGACGCTGGCTCGATTCCGAGTGCTGGCCGCCACCGGTATGCGCCACTCGCAAGTTATGCGCCTACGGCCCGAGGATATTCGACTCGACGAGTCTCCGCCGTGTATCTCTGTGAGGCAGCCTGGAAAGGAAGGGCGTCCGCATTGGAAGCCCTTGACCGCCGAAGGTGTCAAAGCGCTTAGGGAGTTCATCGACGCTAAGGCCTTCGGTCGGTTTTCGGCGCAGAGTATTCGAAAGAGCTGGATTCTCGCGTGTGAGACTGCAGGTGTGCCGTACTTCAACCCCTACCGACTGCGTCACACGTTCGCAACGACCCTCCGTCGCCATGGGCTCGACCTCGCTGACGTCCAGGAACTTCTCGGCCATACAAGCGCCGAGACCACGAAACGGTACGCTCGTCCGAGCCAGGAGAAGTTGACACGCGCTGTGACCGCCTTGGATAAGGCTTGGAAAGCTGCGAAAGAGAAAGTCTCAAGTTCATAACGGTCACCTACGAATTCGTCGTTCTGAACCAATTCTAGCGAGTATTCAGTGACAGCGGTTTCCGATGGCTTCTTGGGTTCAGGAGCATTCGGGCCACGAGGCTACGTGACGTACGGATCTGGGTAAGGTCGCCGAATTCGCTTCCCGTTCTCGAACACGTACGGCCATGACTGTCGCCCGGCGGGACCGTGGTTCTGTGAGCCTGTGTTGTACCGACGCCGAACAGTTCGCACAGATACGGGATCGCGATAATCTGGTGAGATTCGTCTGCCAGTCGGATGTTCCTCATGCAGGGCGGCGCTCAACTCTTCATCGGTCAGCTGGCGCTCGGGAAGGTCATTGATTCGA